>MDSZ01137815.1_pt1 | contig 21490 bp, 15 predicted proteins | sample 811201 | NCBI WGS metagenome assembly MDSZ01 (sample SAMN05326647, study PRJNA326480) | marine metagenome | isolation source: seawater | place: Indian Ocean: North | collected 2010 | reverse complement strand
ACCGCCGCCGCCACCGCCATAGCCGCCACCGCCATAGCCGCCACCGCCACCTCTTCTAGGACCTCCGCCTCCACGGGGCTCTGCTTTATTGATTCTTAATGGTCGTCCCATTAATTCTGCACCTTGAAGAGCTTCTATTGCGGCAGCTTCTGCAGCTTCATCAGCCATTTCAATAAATGCAAAACCCCTTTTACGACCTGTGTCGCGTTCTAGTGGTAAAGAACAGTTTGCAACTTCTCCATAAGGTGCAAACAACTGAACAACATCTTCCTGCTCAGCACGGAAGGGCAAATTGCCAACAAAAATACTCACTTGAAAATTGGACCGAAAAAATAAAATTGCCAAAAAGGCTAAAAAGCCTTTAGTAAATCATTCACCAAAAACAATCTACTCTCTAATTTTAATACTATTAGGATAAAAAATTTAAGAAATCATTATTTTAAGGCAGAAAAAGTATTGTTCCAGAAATCCAACTGCGAACGAACCCTTTCAAAACCAGTTCCACCTTCACTATCTCTTGAAGCAACAACCTGCTCAGGTTTTAATTTTTCATATATTTCTTGATCAAACACAGAATTGAATTGCTTCCACCTATCTAAAGAAAGATCTTTAAGTAATATTCCTTCTTCTAAGCAAACCCTTACAACTTTTCCAACGACTTGATAGGCCTCTCTAAAAGGGACGCCCTTAGAGACTAAATAATCGGCTACATCAGTTGCATTAGAGAAGTCTGAGGAAACTGCTGCGCTGAGACGATCAGTGCAGAACTCCAAACCCTCATTTAGAAATATTGTCATTGCTTTCAAAGAATTTCTTACAGTAATTACTGTGTCAAATAAAGCTTCTTTATCTTCTTGTAGATCTTTATTATAAGCCAAAGGAAGGCCTTTTATCATTGTTAATAATGACTGCAAATGTCCACAAACTCTCCCTGACTTACCCCTAACTAATTCAGGAATATCAGGATTTTTCTTTTGTGGCATTATACTACTTCCAGTGGAACATCTATCTGTTAAATATACAAAAGAAAACTCTTCACTTGCCCACAAAATTATCTCTTCAGAAAGCCTACTAAGATGTATCATTATAAGAGAACAAGAAGAAGTAAATTCAACTGCAAAATCCCTATCACTAACTGCATCTAAACTATTTTGATAGATACTATCAAAACCTAATAGCTTGGATGTATAGCGCCTGTCTATAGGCAAGCCTGTGCCAGCCAAAGCTGCAGCTCCTAAAGGACATATATTTACTCTTTTTCGAGTATCTAATAATCGATTTCTATCTCTTTGAGCCATTTCAATATAAGCAATTAAATGATGAGCTAAAGATAATGGTTGAGCCCTCTGCAAATGTGTATAACCAGGAATAATCGTGTGCAAATGATTTTTAGCTTTATGCAATAAAGCTAATTGAAAATCTTTTAAATCAACGTCAATATTATCAATTGCATCTCTCAACCATAATCTAATATCAGTTCCAACTTGATCATTGCGACTTCGACCTGTATGAAGTTTTTTCCCAAGCTCACCTAAGAGTTCAATCAAACGTTTCTCAACAGCAAAGTGAACATCCTCATCAATTACATTTGGTTGAAAAACCCCTTCTTTTGACTCTTGTCTTATTTGTTCTAAACCGTTTTCGAGTTTTACAGCCTCTTCTAATGTTATCAAGCCAGTCTTTGCAAGCATCTTGGCATGCGCAATCGAACCATCAAGATCTTTTTCTAAAAGAATAAAATCAAATCCAATTGAAGCATTAAAACGCTCAATAAAGGGATTTAATCCTTCTTCAAATCTGTCGCTCCAGGTTTTACTCAATTCTTTCAAAAATACTTTTCTCTAATAAAGCAGTTTGTTATCTAATTGTCAGTCAACTGAATTATTTACATGTGGAAGCAATAATTCTTCATTAACTTTCAGAACAACTATGGAAGCATCGTCTTCTAAATGATGATCCTTGCCTGCGAAACTGTCTAAGCGTTTAAAAAGACTCGCCAAAATATTTTTGGCACTTAAAGATTCACGACAGACCTCCTCCAAAAATGAAATCAATCTTGATTCATTGAACCTTTCACCTGTCATGCCTAAAGCCTCGGTTACTCCATCGGTGTAATACAAAAGTACATCTCCTGGTTGAAGAATAATTTCACCACATACATAATCCGCTTCAGGTTGAAGCCCAATCAATAAACCTGGTGCATCTAATCTTGAAATGGATTTTTTCTCTGCACTCCAAAGCAAGGGAGGGTTATGAGCTGCATTCGCAAAGCGTAATCTTCTAGAACTAGGTTCAAAATCTGAATAAAAAAGAGTCACAAACCTATGAGACTGAGCCAAATCATCTAAAGCAAGTTGATTTAAGTCATGAAGAATTCGATCAGGTGGCAAACCACTTAAAACTTCTGCCCGTAGCATGCCTCTAAGCATTGTCATCAATAAGCCGGCAGGAATTCCTTTGCCCATTACATCACCAATAACCAAAGCCCAACGACCTCTTTCTCGTCTTCTCCCAGTTAATTCTGGTCTAGTAGGCATAAAATCAAAGTAATCTCCTCCTACTTGAAAAGCTGGCCTGCAACAAGCAGCCAATTCAATCCCTTCAATAACAGGGCATCTATCAGGTAATAATTGAGATTGAATTTCTGCGCCAATACTTAACTGTCTATCTAAACTTTCATGGCGACGTGTTTCTTGCAAAAACAAATCATTTTCAATTGCAACTGCAGTTAAATCAGCTATCAACTGAAAATTTTTCCGATTAACTTCACTCCATGCAAGAGGAGCTCTAGGGTCAAAAACATAAAGTCGACCTAAATGTCTCCCTCTAGCAATTAAAGATGTTGCTGAAACACCTCCATTAGGCAAATTAGATTGAACCACTTGATCCAACATTAAAATTTGCGTTTCATTAGAACCAAAGCCGATAATCTTTCCTTGAGAAAACTCAGATATCTTTAAACTCAAAGCTGTAAATTTTTTGCCAGAAGATAAATGAATCTGTTCTCTCCATATACGTCCATCAGATTGAAAAGGTACTAATAAAGCTCCTTCAACATTTATCAGTCGAGAAGCAATGATAGGAACTAATTCTAAAAATCTATTTAAATTAGTAAAACTTCTAAGAAAAAATCCTATAGAAGACAATAGTTCTTGATTGCGTCTTTGCTCTCTAGACAGACTGTCTAATAACTCCCTTAAAGAAGAATAAGCAGAATATGATTTTGGAAAATTTTCAGAAGAGAACTGAGAATATGAAGAAAATTGTGTATTACTCACTGCAAAATAAATGCAGGTCTAAAAAATAGCAAAAAAATTAAAAATAAACCGCAAACTCAACGATTTGCCAAAAGAGCTTCAACAAACTCAAAGCTATTAAAAGGTTTCAAATCAGAAATTCCTTCTCCAGCACCAATAAACCTAATTGGCAAATTAGCTCTTGAAGAGACAGCAAAGGCAACTCCCCCTCGAGCTGAACCATCTAATTTTGTAATAACAACACCAGTTAAATTAGCTGATTGCGCAAAAGCCAATGCTTGACTTAAGCCATTTTGGCCTTGAGTAGCATCAAGAACCAATAAAGATTCTACATTTGCTGTAGGAGCAAGTTTGTCAATAATTTTTCTCACTTTTTTTAATTCTTCCATTAAATTATTTTTTGTTTGAAGACGACCAGCAGTATCAACAAGCAATAATTCAATACCTTTCGCTTTAGCAGCACCTATTGCATCAAAAACGACTGAAGCAGGATCAGCATTAGGAGTTTCATTAGCAATTACTGAAACACCGCTTTTAAAACCCCATTCTTTAACTTGTTGCACTGCTGCTGCACGAAAAGTATCTGCAGCCGCAATTAATGAAGTAAACCCACTACGCAAAGCAAGATTAGCCAATTTACCTAATGTTGTTGTCTTACCTACGCCATTAACACCTACTAAAAGCCATACATTTAATACATTATGCTGTGGCATTAACAAATCAATACCACTCTCCTTTATAGGCTTATCGATAATCTTAGATAATTGCTCTTTTAAAAATTTCAAAGCAGCTTTAGAGTCTAAAACCTCTTCGTTTAAGCGTCTTCTTAAGGCATTAATAATTTGATCAGTAGCTGCAACACCAACATCAGATCTTAAAAGCAAAACTTCTAATTCATCTAACGCTTCTGGAGTTAAAGGATCGTCACCAAATTTCTCTAATAATTCAGTAACAAAACCCTTCCTCGTCTTCTCAAGACCTTCTTTTAATTTACTTAGCCAATCAATTTGATCTAATGAAATCTCTTCTGGCCTCTTGCCTTGAGCAGCTAAAACTTGTGCTGACCAGGTAAAAGATTCATCAAAATCTCCTAATTCAGGTTCGTTCAAATCATTTTCTAAACTATTCTCTATATTTGAAGAATCAATAATAACTTCTTCTGTTAATAAAGGCGTATTATCAATAACTTCTTCTTTTTTTGAAGCTTCAACTTCTTGTTCAATCTTTAGTTTTTCTTTTTTTTCTTCCTGCTGTCGCTTTAATCTAGCGTAAGCTTCTTTAGCCCAATCTATATTTTCTTGATTGTCATTACTATCTAAAGCCATTACGCTATTTTTGAAGATGAATTAGATTGCAGACGCCTTAAAATACCATTAATCATTTTACGTCCTTGATCATCACTATAACGATTGGCAAGATTTACTGCTTCATTACAAGCAACAGATGTAGGGGTCATTAACTTATATATATCAATATATGCCAATCTTAAAATATCTTGATCTATTCTAGGTAATCGCTTTAATCTCCAACCTTCCATAACATTATCTAATGAAGCATTGATAGCTTGAAAATTATTAATAACCAAGTTAACTCGTTTTATTGCTTCATTCCTAATTAACTCTTGATTAGACAAAGTTACTAAACGAGTTAATTCGGAAATATCTGATAGTTTATTTAAAACATCTTGAGAATCACGAAGAGAAATTTTTAAAAAGTTTCTAACACTAGGATTAGGATTAGGATTAGGATTAGGATTAGGATTACTCTCTACCTCAGCTAATTCACTATCTAATAACTTCTGCTGTGCAGATTCAATTTGAATTGCACATTCATCTAATTGCTCTCTCCAATGATTGAGTAATGTTTCTAACCCTAATAATAATAAATCATCTACAGAAATATCTCCTAAATCTTTAACCTGATTAAATTTTACCTGCCCCAAAATCAAAAGAGCGATTTCTCTAGAAATAGAACGAGATTGCATTATCAAAAGTGTTAGATCAAAATTAACTCGAGGTAGTTGACTGTGATGAATTAGACCTCAATTGAGCAAATAAACCTGAGAAACTAGTATTAATAGAATTATTCCTTTCATCTGGATTAACAATTCCTGCTGAAATAATTGTTCTAAAAGCATCTTCAACAGAAATATTTAAATCTTTAACCGATGATTCAGGAACCAAGGTATACCAACCAGTAGTTGGATTTGGAGCAGTAGGAATAAAAACACTTAGCAAAGTTTCATCTAATTCGGGCTGGAGAGATGGACCTACTAAGCCAGTAACAAATCCAACGCTAAACAAACCTTCTCTTGGATATTCAACTAAAACAACTCTTCTAAATCTTTTCGAATTATCCCTTAAAAAAGTTTCTAAAAGCTGCTTCAAAGTTTTATATACAGAACCAGCCAAAGGAATACGAGAAAGTGTACCTTCTCCAAATTCCAATAACCATCTCCCAACAAAATTCCTTGCCATTAAACCAATCAGCAAAATTCCCAACAAAGGGACCGTTAAACCAAGAGCAAGGTTGATTAGATCTTGCAACAAAGGATTAAGGGTAATAAAAGGATTTAATTGCTTAGGAACAGAAGTCAAAAAAGCAAGAACAAAACGACTAACAATTGTTGAAAGCCAAATTGTTGTAGCTAATGGAATAACTACTAACAAACCTGCTATGAGGTCATTTTTAAGATCTTGCTGAAGCCTTGAAGCTAGAGAAAGATCTTGTCTGGGAGAAGACTGTACCAAAAATGTTAAAAGCCCTTTAACTTAGATTATTCAACTAATTTAACTAATTTCTTTAATCAAAAAGATTTTTAATGGAAAAAGTTGTAGATGAAATGAAAAAACTAAAAAAACCATGCAGAAAAAATGCTTCAAAATCAAGCTGAACTAAGCCTGGAACTAAAAAAAAAGGCAAAACTACTAGGATTCAATCCTGTAGGAATTGCAAGAGTACCAGGAAGCTCAAGACTAAAAATGAGGACATCTTCTTTACAGCGTTGGCTAGAAGCTGGCCATCATGCAGAAATGGGGTGGATGGAAGCCCCTTCCAGAGTAAACGTAGAAAAACTCTTAGATGGAGTCGAAAGCATTCTGGTTGTAGGGTTAAATTATTTCACAGGAAACAATGATAATAAAAGCGCAATGTTAGTTGCTAGATATGCCTGGGGTAATGATTATCACAAGGTTATAGAAAAAAGATTAAAAAAAATAGGCCAATGGTTATCAACTCAAAGGGTCAATTGCAAATGGAAAGTCTGCGTAGATTCAAAACCTCTTTTAGAAAAAGCTTGGGCAGAAGAAGCAGGTCTTGGGTGGATTGGTAAAAATAGTAATTTAATTAATAAAAATCAAGGCTCTTGGATGGTTCTAGGTTATTTATTGTGTACTGAAGCCTTAACTCCAGATCAACCATCAATACCTTTATGTGGAAATTGCAGAGAATGTATAGACAAATGTCCAACACAAGCAATTTCTGAGCCATTTGTCATTAACTCGAATAAATGCATTGCTTATCACAATATTGAAAATCGAGATGAAGAATTACCATTAGAAATAGCAAAGTCAATGAATAGGTGGATTGCTGGTTGCGATATTTGCCAAGAAGTTTGCCCCTGGAATCAAGAAAATATTCCTAAAAGCAAAGACCCTGACGTTCAAGCACAACAATGGGTTCTTAATTTAAAATATGAAGATGTAATCACTTGGACTGAAGAAAAATGGCAAGAATTATTAAAACAAAGTGCACTAAAAAGAATTAAGCCATGGATGTGGAGAAGAAATGCAAAATCAATAAATTACAATAATGTAATCCAACAAAAAAATCGAATAAACTAAAGATCAATTAAAAATGAATACCTTGAAAAAAAAATTATTAATAATCATTTCTTTTCTTAGCATAAGCTTTTTAATACCTAATAATCCTTCAAATTCATTCATTCCAAAATTTTATGAGCCAAATACAAAAGAGTTAAAAAAAACAGGGCTCGATATTGGTTTTATTGCTGCCAATCTAATTCAAATGGGACAAATCAAAGAAGGCATAGGTTTAGTTAAAGTAGCAATCAGTTTAAATCCAGACGAAGTAGATTTATGGATGATTCTTGCAGAAGGCCAAATACAGAGAAGAAATTTAAAAGATGCTTTAAAATCTATCAATGAAGCAAAAAAATATAATCCTAAATTATCGAGCTTATGGTTTACAGAAGCTTCTATAGCTTTAAATCTAAATAATCCAGATCTAGCAATCTCTTCAATTGAATCTGGTTTAAAAATTGAGCCAGATAATGCAAAAGCATATTTTCAATTAGGAAATGCTAAAATCATGAAAAAGAAATTTAAATCTGCATTAGATGATTTTCATAATGCTTATAGTTTAAATAAAGATTTTTGGCAAGCAGTTAACAACGAAGCTCTGATATTTTATGAGTTAGGAGAAATAAAAAAAGCAATTAAAAGCTGGAGAAAAACCTTACTTATTGAAAAAGATCCTGAACCTAAATTAGCACTAGCAGCGGCATTAAATTATATAAATCCAGGTAATGAAGAATCTATACAACTTAGTATAGAAGCATTAAAAGAAAATCCTGATTATATCCATGAAAAATATAGAAAAGAACAACTATGGGGAGAAAAGCTTCAAGCAGCAACAAAAAGATTACTTGAAAATCCATTACTTGAAAATGCTATTAAAAAAGCTTTAGCAAGATCAAATTTTGAAAATGAATAATAAAGACTGGTCCAAATAGAAATAAGTCTGTAATCTAAAACCTCAAGGCTTCAATTAATTCTTATTGGCCTGGATGAAAGAGCGCCTTCAACCAATTTCACTGCATCATGAAATGCAGCGTTCATACCTCGAATACGCAATGAGCGTAATCGTGGGAAGAGCTTTGCCTGATGCCAGAGACGGATTAAAACCAGTTCAACGTCGCATCTTATTTGCTATGCATGAACTGGGATTATCTCCAGATAGACCTTTTAGAAAATGTGCTCGTGTTGTAGGAGATGTATTAGGTAAATATCATCCACATGGAGATCAAGCAGTCTATGACGCTTTAGTAAGACTGGTACAAAGCTTTTCAAGCAGATATCCAGTATTAGATGGTCATGGAAATTTTGGTTCAGTAGATGATGATCCGCCTGCTGCTATGAGATATACAGAAACAAGATTAGCTCCTATTTCACACCAAGCACTACTTAGCGAAATAGGATCAAATACTGTTGAATTCAACCCTAATTTCGATGGGTCGCAACAAGAACCAATTGTATTACCAGCTCAATTGCCATTTTTACTTCTGAATGGATGTTCGGGGATTGCTGTTGGCATGGCAACAAGTATTCCGCCACACAATATAAATGAAGTTATAAATGCATTGATAGCAATTATCAAAAAACCAATTATTTCTGATAATCAACTAATAGAAATAATTCCAGGTCCAGACTTTCCTACAGGCGGAGAAGTGTTAGTAGGTAATGGTATTCGTGAAACATATTTAAAAGGGAAAGGAAGTATTCCTATGAGAGGTATTACTCATATTGAAGAAATAGTGAGAGGTAAAGGTAAGCACAAAAAAAATGCAATTATTATTACGGAATTACCTTATCAAGTTAGCAAAGCTAATTGGATAGAAAAGCTTGCTGAAAGTGTTAATAGTGGAAAGATAGAAGGTATAGCTGATATTAGAGATGAAAGTGATAGAGATGGTATGAGAATACTTATTGAACTAAGACGAGATACGGTTCCTGAAAAGATATTAAATGATTTATATCAAAAAACAAATCTTCAAACAAATTTTGGAGCGACGTTATTAGCTATTGTGAATGGTCAACCTAAACAATTATCATTAAAAGAACTATTAAATATATTTCTAGAATATCGTGAATTAACTATAATCAAAAGAACCAAGAATGCATTATCTAATACTATAAAAAGATTGCAACTTGTAAAAGGTTTGTTAAAGGCATTAAAAAATGTAAGAGATGTTATAGGAATGATAGAAACAGCCAAAGATGTATTAGAAGCAAAATCAAGAATAATGATAAGACTGGATGTTAACGAAGAACAAGCGGATGGAATTCTTGGAATGCCACTTAGAAGATTAACAACATTGGAAACTGAAAGTTTATATAAAGAGGCAAATGATCTTGAAAAGAAAAAAATAGATTTAGAAAATGTTTTAAGAGATAGAAATGAACTGCTGAAGGAAATGATAATTGAACTAAAAGAACTAAAAAAACTTTTTGGATCAAAAAGAAAGACAAAGTTAATCGAAGGTGGAGATGATTTACTTGCAGAAAAAAATGCTAATATTCGTCCTAATGCAGAGCTTCAGAAAAAAAAGGCATTTGAACAATTAGCGAAAGATTCTAAATTAATTATTCAATATAATGAAGATGTAAAAATAGTTAGTCCACAGGTTCTCGGTAAATTACATTTGGATAAAAGTACATTACTAGGAGAGACAATAACTCCAATAAAATTAATATCATCAATAAAAGATCGGCCTAAAATACTAATTTTAACAAAAAGTGGTAAAACAGCATTATTAAAATGGGAGTTTGCTGGAAATCAACCTGGAACCATCAATAATTTTCTGCCGACTATCTTAGCTAAAGAAGAGATTATAGATATTTTACCATTAAATAATAATTTAGAAGATAGTCTTGGTCTGTTAACTAGTGACGGAAAATTCAAAAGATTAAACATAGAAGAAGTTATAGATATGTCAGGAAGAGCTGCATCAATCTTAAAACTAAAAGAAAATATTCTTTTAAAATCAAGTTGCTTATGCAAAGTAAATAATTATTTAATTATAATAACTGACATTGGAAGGATTTTAAAAGTAATAATTAACCAAGAATCATTACCTTTAATGGGTAAATTAGCTCAAGGTTCGAGTCTAATTAAACTATTCCCACAAGAGAATATTATTAATGCAATATCAGCTAGTAACAATGAAGATCTAATTATAATAACCAAATATGGATCAATTATTAAACATAAAATAAACCATATAAGGCCATCTCAAAAAGGGCAATTAGGAATAATGGGAGTTAATCTTAAAGAAACTAAGGGAAAAGCAAATAGAGTTGTCCATATTGCCAAAAACTTACAAGCAATAACATTAGTAACCTCTCAAAATAGATATATGAGACTTATTTCTAATGAAATAGAAAATCTTACCTTTGAGCAGGAGAATACTAAGCTTATAAATTTAAACAAAGATGAGTACATTAAAGATGTAATAACTTTAATTGAAAATTTTTAATAATAAAAAATCTTTATGAGCTATACTCTTGTTGAACCCAAGACAAATATTCATCTGTGACATTACCGGTAACATACTTACCATCAAAACATGACATATCTAAATGGTTAACATCTGAATCTTTAATAATTGCTTGTTTAAGATCTGTTATTTCTTGATATACTAATTTATCAGCTGATAATATAGCTTCAACCTCAGATATAGAACGATTATAAGCTATTAATTCTTTCTTAGATGGCATATTAATTCCATATACATGTGGAAACCGTATAGGTGGAGCTGCTGAAGTAAATGTTACTTTATTAGCTCCAGCGAATCTAGCCATCTGAACAATTTGTTTAGATGTTGTTCCTCTCACTATAGAATCGTCAACTATTAATATATTTTTTCCATCAAACTCAGTACTCATAGCATTTAACTTCTGTCTTACTGATTTTTTCCGTTGTGATTGGCCAGGCATTATAAAAGTTCTTCCTACATATCTATTCTTAAAAAAACCTTCTCTATACTCTATTCCTAATTGTCTAGCTACTTGCATAGCTGAAGGTCTTGATGAATCAGGAATAGGCATAACAACATCAATTTCACCAGAATTAATTTCTTTCTTTATTGTTTTTGCAAGTAAATCCCCCATTCTCAATCTAGCTTCGTAAACGGATATTCCATTCATAATTGAATCTGGTCTTGCTAAATAAACATATTCAAAAGAACATGGAGAAAGGATAGGATTTTCAGAACATTGTTGTGTATAAATCTCGCCTTCTACATCAATAAATACAGCTTCACCAGGTTCTACATCTCTTACTATTTGAAAATCATTATTTTCTAATACTAAAGATTCACTAGCAACAATCCATTCCGTTTTATTTTTAGAAGATATTCTTTTTCCAATTACTAATGGCCTGATCCCAAATGGATCTCGAAAAGCCAATAAGCCATGTCCAGCAATTAAAGCAATAGCAGCATATGAACCTTCTACTCTTTTGTGTAAAGATCTAATAGCGTCAAAAATATGTTCTGGAGATAATAAACTTCCATGTATTTGTGATTGTAGTTCTGTTGCAAGTATATTTAATAACATTTCGGTATCACTAGAAGAATTAGTATGACGTCTATCAATATTAAAAAGTTCTTTATCTAATACTTGAGTATTAGTAAGGTTCCCATTATGTACCAAAATAATTCCATATGGTGCATTAACATAAAAAGGTTGAGCTTCATCTTCTCTATCTGCAGCTCCTTTAGTTGCATATCTAACATGACCTATACCTATACTTCCTAACAAAGACCTCATATCTCTAGTTCTATAAGCTTCTTTAACTTGACCTTTAGATTTGCATAGATGAAAAGTGCTTCCTTCCATAGTCGCTATTCCAGTAGAATCTTGACCTCTGTGTTGCAACAAAAGTAAACTGTCATAAATCAATTGATTTATTTGATCATTTGAAACAACACCAACAATCCCACACATAGAAAAACCCCTTAAATATTGTAAAAAATGAATAAGTCAGTCATTCCTTAATTCTCATTCTACGTGGTATTGCATTTTCATAAAAGCTTCTTAATTCATAAATTGATAAATTCACCAATTCAAAATCATCATATTTTATATATAGATTATTAGTAGAATTGACTCTTCCTATATTAATGGCTTTTAAACTTTTTTTATTTTCTAAATTAAATATCTTTAATTGCGATTTAAAATAATCTATATCTTCTGGTGAAATAGAAATTATAACCCTAGAACCTCCTTCAGCAAAAAGTATTCTATCTAATCTAGAATTAGTGGCAGATAATCTACAATCAATGCCTAAATTTGACGCAATACAACTCTCTGCTAAAGCAAGAGCTAATCCACCATCACTAATATCATGAGCAGATCTTATAATTTTCTTTGAAATTAAATGGCGTAATAATTGTTGTATAAACTTTTCATGATCTAAATCAATTTTAGGTGGTCTTCCAGTCGATAATCCATGGATTATCTGTAAATAAGAACTTGCACTTAAAGAAATACTTTCATCTTCTGTTTCTAAGTTTTCTAAAGGTGTTCCTAACAACCAAATAGTATCTGATTCTTTTTTTAAAGATTGAGTAATTACATTTTCTATATTATCAATTAATCCAACCATGCCAACAACAGGAGTAGGCTGTATTGGTTGAATTTGCCCATTTGATAGTCGGATTTCATTAAATAATGAAACATTGCCTCCAGTAACTGGCGTATTTAATTTTTGACAAGCTTTAGATAAACCTTTACAAGAATTAGATAATTGCCAATAACCAATAGGATTATTAGGAGAAGAAAAATTTAAATTATCAGTTATAGCTAATGGTTTAGCACCTACACAACTGAGATTTCTTGAAGCCTCCGCAACCGCAGCAATTGATCCTCTTTCAGGATCTAATGAAACCCACCTATTAGGACAATCAACAACAGCAGCTATACCTCTTTTGGAATTTTTAGTAAAAGAATTTACTGGTCTTAATCTTATAACAGCTGCATCCGCCTTACCAGGAGAAATTATTGTATTATTCTGAACTTGATGATCATATTGATTATATACCCATCTTTTAGATGCAATAGATGGATCATCAAGTAGTTTTAAAATAATTGAGTTCCAAGAATAATTTTTATTATCAATAAGAATTCCAGATAACATTGGTTTAGGTAATTCTTTTTCACTCCATTTCCAATGGTTAAGTATTTCTTTAGGAATATCATCAATCAATTGATGTTTATCAATTGGAGTATCCTCAGCTAATGCTATAGCAGGCAAATTGACAACCAATTCATCTTTAAATAAAACCCTAATAATATTTTCAGGCAAAACTTTACCAACAACAACAGCATTTAACCCCCATTTTAAAAAGATATTCATGATATCTTTTTCTTTACCTGGTTCAATTACGAAAAGCATTCTTTCTTGAGATTCAGAAAGCAAATATTCATATGGAGTCATTCCATCTTCTCGAGCTGGAACTAAATCAAGATTTAATTCAATACCAACATTTCCTTTAGCAGCCATTTCAGCACAACTACAAGTTAAACCTGCTGCACCCATATCTTGAGCAGCAACAACATTTCCGGTTTTAAAAGCTTCTAAACATCCTTCTATTAAGCCTTTTTCTAAAAAAGGATCTCCTACTTGCACTGCAGGTCTATCATCAATGGAAGATTTGCTTAATTCTGCACTAGCAAAACTTGCACCTCCCATACCATCCCTACCAGTTGTACTCCCTACATAAAGGACTGGATAGTTAATTCCTTTTGCACCTGAACAAACAATATTGTCAGTTTCTAAAAGTCCTAATGCCATTGCATTTACTAATGGATTCCCTGAATAACTGTTATCAAAAGAGACTTCACCACCTACTGTTGGTACGCCAACACAATTTCCATAATGAGCTATTCCTGAAACAACACCTTCAAACAAGCTAATATTTTTTTCATTTTCTAATGGACCAAAACGAAGAGAATTTAATAATGCTATGGGTCTCGCACCCATTGTAAAAATATCTCTCAGAATACCTCCTACACCAGTTGCTGCACCTTGAAAAGGTTCTACTGCAGAAGGATGGTTATGACTTTCAATTTTGAATGCTAGTCTCTGACCATCACCCAAATCGACAACGCCAGCATTTTCGCCAGGACCTAGAAGAATATGATCACCTGTAGTTGGAAAATTATTCAATAGAGGTTTTGAGTTTCTATAACAACAATGCTCTGACCACATCACACCAAACATTCCCAATTCTGTTCTATTAGGAGGTCTATGTAATCTTTTAACTATTTCAATATAATCATCTTTTTTTAAACCTTCTTGTAGCAAAGCTTGTTCAACATCATAATCTACATAAAAAGAATCAGAGTTAATCAATTCTAAAAAAGTTTGATTCTGTAAGTTGTTATTCATAATTTAAATCCAAGGATCACCATCAGGTTTAGATTCTAAATTATTATTTGAATAATCTATAGTATCAAAATAATTAATTTGATCTTCTGAATCTAGAAATTGATTATTTTTTTGAAAATAATTAACATTATCATCCCAATCTGTTTCTTCTAACCAACCTTCTAAACGATTATTTACTTTTAAGGATATCTTTTGAAATTCTTCTTTCCACTTTTTACTACTTTTAAAAAGATCTTGTTTTATGCTAGATTTTACAATAGGTATTTCTTCAAGAGTCATTATATCTGTAATAACTAAACCAGGTTGTTTATCAATTATATGATCAATAGATAATCGCCATCTACTAGTCCCAGGGATTTTTGGACTAGATCTAGAGACTAAATAATATAAAATTTTACCTGTATTAGTTTCGAATAAGAAATCTGCAACTAAACCTATTTTTTCATTTTGAGTATTTAATAAATCTGCATTTATTAAAGTTGGGAATCTATCTAGAGTCGCTTGATCAGATAAAGCAGGTTCTCCTTTTAAATAAATTTGATTATTGGTAATTGCTTTAATTTGATTCAACCTCCAAACATCTCTAGAAAGACTTAAAGCAGATGGTCTAGTTGCCCAACCTAAAATTCTATGAACAGGTGGATGCATCCAAGCTAAAACACCTTGTCCATGATCTAATCCCTTATCACATCTAGTATTGTGATTTAAAAGATGACTTAAAAGTATTTGCTTAGATAGTGCCAATTAATTTCTAATTTGAACTGGCATGACTAAATAAATATAACTATCACAATTATTTAAAGGTGAAAATATAGCTGGTGTTGTAGGGGAATTACAACGTAACAAAATAACTTCTGACTGAATAGATCTAAGACCTTCGATCAAATAACGCGCATTAAATGCAATTTGTATACTAGGACCATTATATTTTACAGGAATAGACTCTGATCCAGAACCTACATCTTGTGCATCAACTATTAATTGAAGGAAATCAGAATTTTCATCCTTTAAAAGTTTAATTACATTATTATGTTGTTCTGCTAAAATTGCTATTCTTTCTAAAGCTGATATAAATAATAATCGATCAAATTCAAGAAAATGAGAATATTCTTCAGGAATCAATTGTTGATAATTAGGGTATGTTCCCTCTAATGTCCTCGTAGTAACAACCTGATCAGCTGCATTAAAAACAACTTGACCTCTATCATAGAAAAGATTAATCTCTTTTTCATTTTTCCAACTACTTAAAAATCTTTCAATTTCCTTAAGCGAACGGGCAGGTAAAGTAACTTCTATAAGTTCTTTTTTGTCATCAGATATTAAATTAGAATTAGTATCAACACAATTTAAAATAGAAAGTCTATGTCCATCAGTAGCAGCAGCTTTTAAGGATTTACCATCAAAAGTTAAATTAACACCTGTCAGAATTTGCTTAGCTTCATCAGAACTACTAGCAAATAAAGTCGCTTTTAAAGCATTTCCAAAAATCAAAGGATCAATATTTAACGACATGCCATTTTCTACTAAAGGAAGATCAGGAAAATCATCAGCATTTAAGCCACGCATGTTATAAGAACCACTTTTACTAGTTAAAGTAATTTTTTCTCCTGAGTCATCTGCAAGCAAGTGAATAGGTGATTCAGAAGAAAGTTTAGATACTATGTCTGAAAATAATTTTGACGGTAAAGTAACAGCTCCACTAACTTCTACGGAAGCATTTACAGAGGTTCTTATTCCAAGATTCAAATCAAATCCTGTTAGATTTAATCGACCTGTGCCTGCATCAGCAATTAATAAAATATTTGCTAATACTGGATGAGTAGGACGAGAAGATACTGCTCTACTCACAAGTTGCAGAGCAGTATTTAATTCGGATTGAGAGCAAGAAAGTTTCATCGAGTTAAATTTAACTGCGAATACTCCAAAAAGTAATCCTTACTTTTGATACCAGTACAAAATTTCAAGATTTTCTTCTTTTTATTTTTTTTTCTATTAATAATAAAGAAAATAAATTAAACAGTAGTAGTAGAGTCTGTGGAAACAGTGGAAAATGCGTAAAATCGATTTACCTTACTGGTATTTTCTTTTTTTTAATTTGGGGAAACTCGACTGACAAAAGTGGAAAATTTTTCTATTTCTGTGCTTTTCTTGTTAGTCTTAGATAGTCTTGATTTGAGAAAGATAGTTTCTTGGCCTTTTCCCCAATAATAAGTTAGGTAATTCTTTTATTTCCCCAGACAGAACTTTAATTGGTTTTGTTAGATTAGTTTAAAAACCCATTGCTTTAGCAATTATTTCAATACTCGGTTCTATATCAGATTTAAATTTTGAATTATTATTTGAAATAGCACAATCAGGATCTTTTAATCCATTTCCTGTTAAAACACATACTATAACTGAATTTTTTGGTATTTCATTTTTCAATTTTAATAAACCGGCTAAAGAAGCAGCACTAGCAGGTTCGCAAAATATACCTTCTTCTTTTCCAAGTAATTTATAAGCATTTAAAATTTCATCGTCGCTTACATCGAAAAAATTTCCTTTACTTTCTTTTTTGACAATAAATGCTTTATCTCTATTCACTGGGTTTCCTATCCTTATAGCAGTTGCTATGGTTTCTGGTTCATTAATGGTTTTATTAAACACTAAGGGTGCTGAACCAGTAGCTTGAAAACCCATCATTTTCGGTAATTTTTTTGTAATACCTGCTTCAAAATATTCTTTAAATCCTTTCCAATAAGCTGTTATGTTTCCAGCATTGCCCATTGGTATACAAATCCAATCTGGTACATACTTTAAAGTGTCAACTATTTCAAAGGCAGCTGTTTTTTGACCTTCAATTCGATATGGGTTTACAGAATTGACAAGGGTTACTGGATATTTATTGGAAATTTCTTGGACAATTTGAAGAGCTTTGTCAAAATTTCCTCTTATTGCCAGAACTTCTGCTCCATATACAAGAGCTTGAGCTAGTTTTCCTTGAGCAACATATCCATCAGGTATTAATACGAAACTTCGCATATTTGCTCTTTTTGCATATGCAGCAGCAGACGCAGATGTGTTTCCTGTACTTGCACAAATAACAGCTTCTTTTTTGCTTTCTTTTGCTTTACTTATAGCTAATGTCATCCCTCTATCTTTAAACGATCCTGTTGGATTTAACCCATCGTATTTTGCGTATACTTTTACACCATTTCCTATTATTGCATTAATTTTGTTGAGTGGAATCAATGGTGTTCCACCTTCTTGTAAAGTAATTATAGGAGTATTGTCATTTACAGGTAGCCATTTTTTATAACCTTCTATTAGGCCTGGCCAATGCTTATATTGTTTTTTTCGATTTATTTTATTAATAATCTTTTTGTAGAAAGACATTTTTTAATTAAAATTTTAAGAAATTTAGACTTACTCTTTAAGTTTGTCTAATGGTGAATTAGTAAAAAATTCTACTAATTCAGACATTGATTCTACTTTAACTATTACTTTATTTACTTCATCAATATTTATTGCAACATCTTTACTCGGATATGCTTTTAGAAATTTGATTACGTTGATTTTTTCGTTTCCTTCTGCTAACGCTTTTATTGTTGCAGATTTGATAGCTAATCCTTTTGTGTAATCATCCTCTATTCTTAATGGGTATATTATTTTTGATATTCTATTAATAATTATATTTCCTATATTGCTAGATAGTAATTTGCTAGTTAATACTAATGGAGCTTTATGCTCTTTTGTTAAGAGATTTTTTAGTTTAAGCTCATCTTCTTTCTTTAAAACTTTTTTTATAAAGCCTTTTTTTATACCCTTATTACTAAAATCTTCTAATTCTTTTATTGTTATAACTCTATTAAATATACCTTTTGTCAAAATAATTCTTTCAGCCCCATATATTTTCTGACAAATAGAATCAAAGGAAATTAAGCAACAACTAATTAATAAATGAATAAAAATATTATATCTTTTCATTTCTTTCCTCTGGCTGCTATTCTAATTAATCTAATCATACTCTTTTCTGTTACACCTTTAGCAATTTGTATACTCATATTTCTAGCATCTTTTTCTTTGATTAACCTCGGTAATTTTTTGATTATTAACTTATTACTATATCCTGGTATATTTCTTAATATATTTATAAATTCTTTGATAGGTTTCACTTCCATTAAAAATCTTGTTTCTTCGTTGTCTTTTGTTTTATATCTAATAGATTTTGGTAATTTATTATTGATTTTTTTTATTGTTCCCCAACTCAAAGAATCAATTTTTAAAATAATTGCTTCAACTAATTCTTCTTGTAAAACCCCTCCATTACTTGAAAATAGAAAATCTAATATTTTGTCGATTAAATTCTCTAAGTTTAGATCATTTTGATTAGATGCACTAGTGATTAGATTTTCTAATTTCTCCCATTTGAATGTCTTTCCATCAAAAACCATTTCTTTTAAACTATTTCTTAATTGAGGGTCTGAATCTTCGATTAACCTTCTAGCAAAATAAGGATAAGCAGCTCCAAGAATTTTAAAATTTTCATCAACACTTAGTGCTATTCCTTCTAAAGTTATTAAAGATCTAATAATCAATGCATAGTATGGTGGTAGTTTGAAAGGAAATCTATACATTACACCTGATAAATCATCCGTTACACTTTTGAAATCCATTTTATTAACACCTAGCTCTAATGCCTTGCTAAAAACCTTTTCAAAAGCAGGAACTATAGGTTCAAGATCTATATCTTCATTCAAAAAGCCTAAAGATACAAAATCTTTAGATAATTTATCAAACTTTTTGTTAACTAGATGTACAACTGCTTTAATTAGACCTGTTCGAGATTGACGTGAAACTTCACTCATCATACCGAAGTCTAAATAACATAATCTTCCATCTTTTAAAGCCAATAAATTTCCTGGGTGTGGATCTGCATGAAAAAAACCATCTTCTAATAATTGCTTTAAACTGCAATTGACTCCGGTATTAATCATCTCATCTGGATTAATACCAAGCTTTTTAACAGCATTTATATTGGTTAACTTTACACCCTCGATCCACTCCATTACTAGGACTCTCCTACTTGTATACTCTTTATATATCTTAGGAATAGCTATTTTATCATTATTTTCGTGAAACTTTTTAAATTTATAAGCATTATTTGCTTCATTAATATAATCCATTTCTTCAAATATTCTTTTTCCTAATTCATCAATAAGTGCAACAAGATCACTTCTTATAAACCAAATATTTCTTTTTAGCCAAATAAAAATATTTCTGACTATATATAAATCTAGTGTGATTTGTTCTCGTAAGCCAGGTCGTTGAATTTTGACTGCAACTGTATCATTATTTTTTAACTTAGCCTTATGAACTTGTCCCAATGAAGCGGCTGAGATTGGATTTATATCTATGTATTTAAAAATCTTTTCAGCTTTTATTCCAAGATCTTCTTCTAAACAAGCCATTGCAAGCTCACCATTAAAACCAGGTAGCTGGTCTTGTAATTGTGCTAATTCTTCTAGTAGAACTTTTGGAACTATGTCTGGTCTAGTAGATAATGCTTGACCTGCTTTGATAAATGCTGGTCCAAGTTCAACCAATAAATTACTGAATTCCTTTGCTCTTTCCCTTGCTTTCTTTGGATTATTCAATAATCCAGTGATTTTATCCCAACCCACACCAATCAGAAACAGTGAAATTGGTACTAAAGTCTCCCAAATTCTTTTAAAGAGCCTTTTAGGATTTTTTTGATATATCTTTGAAATTAAGAGTGGATCATATTCCAGCAGCCCAGAAGCTTCTATAAAATCGCCAAGTTCTTCATTTTTGTCCATCATGGCTATTTTGCACCCCTTCTAATTTACAGAGGTTTTCGCTACCTTTAGTTCGGTTACTTTAATCAATGTGTTAGTCGGATTGCGACTTGAGAATATTGCTCTTATAGATTCTTTGGAACTTTCCTTTGAAAAGGGCTTTAATGTATTCACTGGTGAGACAGGAGCTGGTAAATCGATTTTCTTGGTTGCAATAGATTTTTTGCTTGCTGGTGGTCAGAATGGATCTCTAAATAAATTAATAAAGCCAGGTTCTTCTAAGGCTTTTATCGAAGGTATTTTCAAAATCAATAACCTTATTCAAGAATGGTTAATTGAAAATAACTTTGATGAAGAGATAGATGAACTTTATATTACAAGAGAAATGAGACTTAAAGAAGATAAATGGTTTACAAGATTTCGGTTAAATGGACTAATTATAAATAAACAACAACTTTTAGACTTAAAGAATTATCTAATTGATTTTACTATTCAAGGTCAAAGCAATCAATTTTCTTTGTCTAATAATTTAGTTGAATGGATAGATAAATTTGGTGATAACTCTATTCAAACTACTCTTATTAAAGTACAAGAAAGTTGGAGATCTTGGAACATAGCAAATAAAAAATTTCAAGAAGCAAAACATAATTCTGAAACTTTAAAAAAAGAATTTGAAGAGATTAATCAATTTTTAATAGATTTAGAAAATGCTAATTTTAATGATGCATCAGAATTTCATAAGCTTACTCAAGCACAAGATAAACTTGTACATGGCGTAAAACTTCAAGAGGGTCTTTTGCGATTATTTAATTACTTAAAAGAGGCTCCTGGTAATGACCATAATGCATTACAGCACCTTTCCCTTTGCATTAAGGAGATGAAGAGTCTCGTATTGCTAGATTCATCCCTTTCCAAACAATTAGATAGATTTATTGATATATATTCCGAATTAGATCAATTAATTATTGCGTTAGATGAATATTACTTTACCTTAGAAAGTAATCCTGATCAATTACAAATAGTTCAAGAGAGAATTCTTTTGCTTAAAAGATTACAGAATAGATATAATCTTTCATTAGAAGAGATGGTGCAAAAATATAATGAATATAGAGAGACTAGTGATTTTAATGATCAAACTATCCGTTTAGAGAAACTAAAAGAAGAAGAAGAGTATTTAAGAAAGGTAAGAGATCAGAATAATCAAATTTTAACTAATTTGAGATTAGATGCTGCTATTAAATT
>MDSZ01213043.1_pt1 | contig 21519 bp, 19 predicted proteins | sample 811201 | NCBI WGS metagenome assembly MDSZ01 (sample SAMN05326647, study PRJNA326480) | marine metagenome | isolation source: seawater | place: Indian Ocean: North | collected 2010 | reverse complement strand
TATTTTTTGGTTATCATACTTTTGTCTTCTTAGACCTATTAAATTTAATCCTTGTAAAAAATTTCTATTACCAATTGATAAACCAAAAGGGATTACATCTTTTAAAACTCCAGTCATTCCACCAATCATGGCCAATCTACCTATTCTTGTGAATTGTTGCACAGCAGAATTACCTCCGATAACCACAGAGTCTTCTAACGTAACATGACCTCCCAATGGCACATTATTAGCTATAATTACGTTATTTCCGATTTTGCAATCATGCGCGATATGAGAAGAAATCATAAACAAACAATTATTACCAATTATTGTTTTCGAACCTCCTCCTTCTGTTCCAGGATTAATTGTCACGTATTCTCTAATTAAATTATTTTCTCCAATTTCCAAACTATTTTTCTCTCCTTTAAACTTTAAATCTTGAGGTTGTGTTCCTAAGCTTGCAAAAGGAAAAATCTTTGTTCCTTTTCCTATTTTAGTATTTCCTTCAATATGCACATTTGATTTTAATTCAACATTTTCATTTAAATGTACATTAGGTCCGACAAAACAAAATGGACCTATTTTAACGTTTTTTGCAATTTTGGCTTTCGGATCTATAACGCTAGTATTGTGTATCATTATTTTTTATCTACAATTGTTGCTGACCACTCTGCATCTGCCATTCTTTTCCCATCAACTTTTGCCGTTCCTTTATATTTCCAAACCCTACCATGAGATCTTATTGCTTCTATTTCTAGATGAAGCTCACAATCTGGAACAACTGGATTTCTAAATCTTGCTTTATCAACACCCATTAAAAACACTAACTTATTTTCATACTCTTTAGGGTCTATACCGTGTGCAGTTAATGCTGCTGCAGCTTGGCCAAATGCCTCCACAATTAAAACTCCTGGCATTACTGGTTGATTTGGAAAATGACCTTGAACATAGAAACCTGTTTTTTTTACGTACATTATTGCTGTTGCTGACTTTAACGGAACAATATTTATAAGCTTATCAATTAAGAGCATTGGTTCTCTATGCGGAAGCAAACTCTGAATTATTTTTTTATCAATTTCGTTTGTACTCATTTTTTTTTATTTTTTAAAAATTCTTTTAAAGGTACAGCGGGGTATCCCATAATTATTTGATTATCTTCGATATCTTTTATAACGCCACTACCACCTCCAATTTTTACTTTATTCCCTATATTTAAATGTCCAGATACTCCTGCTTGGCCTCCTATGGAAACATTGTCTCCGATTCTAGAACTTCCTGCAAATCCAACTTGACCCGCAATCATACAATTAGAGCCTATTTTAACGTTATGGGCAATATGAACTTGATTGTCTAAATAAGTATTTTTCCCAATTGAAGTATCATCCACAGATCCTCGATCTATTGTGCAGCCTGTTGCTATTTCAACATCATTAGCTATTACTACTTTTCCAATATGTGGAAATTTTATATTCTTATTATTATTAGGGATAAAACCAAAACCTTTTTGACCAATTTTACAGTTATCTTGTACTACCACTCTATCTCCTATAATTGAATTTTTTAAAATTACTCCTGAACCAATTACACAATTATTACCAATACTTACATTGTGCTCTATAATTGTATTGCTTCCGATAAATGTATTTTTGCCTATTTTAACGTTTTTACCAACTAAAACATTGTTACAAAATTTTACAGCTTTATATTTTTTTGATATTGGTTTTTTTAATGTAAGATCCGGATAATCAACATCAGCTGTGGGGTAAATTTTTTTTAGAGAATTAGCTAATTCTAATAAAACATTTTTAACAGCTATAATCTGTGTATTTTTTGGTAAGAAATTTGAATATTTATCAAGAGTAATGCAAGCGCCAGCTTTGGTTTTAATTGCTGCAGATTTATATTTTATTGAGTCAAAAAAAGAAATATCGTTAGACCGGGCTAAGTCTAGAGGCTTTACATCATTTATTTGAAAATTTTTTTTAAATTTTATTTCTGAAAATAAGTTATTTATTTTAATACTTTTTTTTTAAAAAAAATATTTGAACTCATTCAAATTTAATTAAGCTTTAACGTTTTTATTTTTTGGTTCAATAAAGCTATTACATCCTTTGTGATATCCAAATTACTATCAGCTAAAACTAAATTTTTTTTATCAATTACCATTTTGATATTCTTTTCTTTCATATAGTTAGATAATAGCGGATTAAGATTTTTAAGAAGTTCGTTTCTGGCTTTAGCCCTTTGTTTTGCAACTGTTTCTAACAATGAATTTCTCTCTTTTTGTAACCCTGAAATTTGGTTTCTTAGTTCGTTTACTTTCTTCTTATATTCTTCAGGTGAAAGAACTTTCTTTTGCTTTATAATTTTTTTTTCTTCTTCTTTAATACGTGTTTCTTTGTCTTTTAAATTTTTAATACCACCACTTAATTTTTTTTTAAGTGTGTTTTGTGCTTTTTTTCCAGCCTCACTTTGATTTAAAATATATTTAAAATCTATGTAGTATATTGCATCAGCAAATAAACTTGTTTGAAACAAAAAAAAGATGGCTAAAATCCAAGTAAATTTTTTAATTTTTTGCATATTCTTAAAAAGTTGTTCCTAAATTGAAGTTAAAGCTTTCAGTTTCATCTGTAGAAGCTTTAGATAAATTAGTTGATAATATAAAAGTCATTGGTCCAATTGGTGAAGACCAGCTTGCAGCAGCCCCAGTTGATGATCTTAATTTATTACTGTCATCTATTGTAGTGTCGAAGTCAACACCCCACACGCTACCAAAATCTAAAAATAAAGTTACATCGGTTTTTGTTGCCTCCGGTAAAACCCTTGGTAAACTAGCCTCAAAATTTAAACTTGCAGCGTAGTTTCCTCCAATATGGTCATTTCCATCTACCGGGCCAACTTTACCTCTTTCGAAACCTCTAAGTCTCCTTGTGCTTAAGTTGGTTCTTTTACTCAATCTAACATCATCATCTCCGATACCATTTATTGCGTTAAAATAAAATTTGCTTGCACCAATTAGGTTTTCATTAATAGTTTTATAACCACTAAAAGATAATTTGTTGGAGATAAAATTTTTATCTGCATAAAAAGGTAATGTCTGGTTAAAAGATAATATTGAACCATCTGTAGGCATAAATTTTCTATTTCTTTTATCGAAAGTAAATCCATAACTACCGGATAACTCAGAAAATTGTCCACTTTGTTTTCTTAAAGATTCTGAAGCGGTATCATCGGTAGATAGATCGTCATAAGAAGCATTTAATCCAAGTGATGCAAACACGTCTTTATACTGCTCGAAAGACGTTCCAATTCCCGCTGTAATCAAACTATTTTCATAACCTTGGTCTGGCTTATCATTGGTAATACTACTTAAATAATAATTTATCGAGTTTCCTAAAAAATCATAATTTGGATCGGTGTAAGAAACAGTTCCTCTTAAAGACTCTTCATCTAAATTCATTTTAAATCCAACTTTTTTCCCCTCACCTAACCAATTGTTTTCTTGAATATTAAAGCCAATGGATCCACCATTTGTACCAACACCAGCACCTGCGCTTAATTCCCCAGTAGGTTTTTCCTCAACTTTTAAATCAATTATCTTTAAATCTTTAGCTGAACCTTGAGAAACTTTGGAAGCAACTGTGGAAAATAAGTTTCTGGATTTAATATTTGATATTGACTTATCTAGACTTAATTTTGTGAAAGGATCACCTTCATCTAATTCTAGTTCAGATCTAATAACATTTTCATTCGTTACATTATTTCCAATAATATTTATTCTCTCAACTGAAACTTTTTCTCCTTCATAAACATTAAACTTTATAACGATAGAATCTCCTTCGATAATTTCTTCAACATTATGTTCAACGAATTGTAAGTTATTTTTTTCTATAACTTCATCTATAGACTCTAATAGTTTTTTTATTTTAAACGGAGAATAATAAGATCCTAGTAAATCTTGGTATTCTTTATCTAATTCAAAAAAAAGTTTTTTGTCGAAAATTGGATCAACTTTTGTAGTTATTTTTTTTATTGTGTATCTTTTACCCGCCTCGATTGAATAAATTAATTCTATGTTACCACTATCCTTTATTTCAGCTGAATTTGAACTTACTTTCACATCATAAAAACCGATTGACTTATAGTAGTTTTCTAACAATCGAACATCTAGATTTGTTAAATTTTCACTAAACCTCGTATTTTTAGAAATGAATTTCCAAAATTTATTTTCCTCACTAGCGATAACGTCTCTAAGCCTTTTTTCTCTTATCTTTTTATTTCCTGTAAAAGTAATTTTAGAAATTTTAGAAATTTCTCCTCTTTTAATTTCGAATAATAAATCAATATTATTTGCATCTATTTCTCTAACCTTTGATTCAACTTTTGCAAAATTGAAACCAATTGACGAGTAAAGATTTTTTATTCTCTCAACATCTTCTGACAAATTATTTTTTATAAAAGAATCTTTATTTTTTAAAGTAATAAGTTTTTTAATTTGTTCTCGATAAGCTTTTTTCGGTTCACCTAAAATGATTAGGTTGTTTATAACAGGATATTCTATTAATGTAATTTGAAGTACATTATTTTTAATTTCAATTTTGACATCCTCAAAGAAGTTTGTTGAGTATAAATTATTAATTATTTGATTTAATCTTTGCTCATTATAATCTTCATTAATCTTAATTTCTCCATAAATTTTTACAGTTTCTTCACTCACGCGAGAATTTCCATTTATGTCAATTGATCTTATTATTTCAGCATTAAGATTGCCTACTAAAGTGAGTAAAAAAAGAATTTTTATAAAAATTTTAACCATTTTTAAGTTTCAGTTTTTTGAAAGTTACCTCTCTTGACCATTTATCTATCGCCAAAATTTGATTTATATTTTTTGGTTCTTTTATAGCATATTTCTTATAATTTCTATCATTCATAACCCTCAGAATTAGGTCATAAAAAGAGTTAAAAGGTATTTTTTTCTTTAAAAATTGATCAACTAATATTTCATTAACCGCATTTATTATAATTGGTGTTGAGAAACACTCATTAATTTTAGGTTTAAGTTTAATGACTGGAAACCTTTTTTTTTCAACTTTTTGAAAACTTAATTTTTCAAAAAAAGGGTTGCGAGCTAACTTAATTCTTTTTTTAAAGAAACGATCTTTGTTAAAATTTTCCTCAAATATTGCATTTGTTAATGGTATTAACATAGTAGTTTCATGAAAAAGAAATTTATAAAGACCATTTTTAAATTCAATAATCGCATGAACTAAAGCCTCCGGGTGAATTATGATATCAATATTTTTTAAATTAAAAGAGAACAATTTATGAGCTTCAATTATTTCTAATATTTTATTCATTAATGTTGCTGAGTCTATTGAGATCTTTTTTCCCATTTTCCACTTTGGGTGTTTTACTGCTTCTGTTGGTTTAACATTCTTCAATTTAGATATCTTATATTTTAAAAATGGACCTCCTGAAGCAGTCAAATAAATCTTTTTAATATCTTTAATTTTTTCATTTTGCATTAATTTCATTAAAGAAAAATGTTCAGAATCTACTGGTATTAGTTTTGTTTTATTTTTTTTGCAGTTTCTTTTATTAAATTCCATCCACAGATCACTGACTCTTTATTAGCTATCAAAACTTTTTTACTTCTTTTTATAAGTTCTAGTGTGGGACGCAATCCGTTAATTCCAGGTATAGCAGCAACAGTTATGTTTGAATTTTTTAGGATATGTCTGCATTCTTCTATAGTGCTAAAAAATTTAATTTTTTTTTTTTTAAACTTTTTTTTAATTTTTTCTAAAACATACAAATCATTAATTATAAATATTTCTGGATTATATTGTTTTATTTGTTTACAAATTAAATTAAAATTTTTATTCGCCGATAATAAATAAATTGAAAATAAATTTTTTTTTTTATCAAAAATTTTAAGTGAATTTAATCCTATTGAACCGGTTGAACCTAATATTGATACGTTTTTTTTCATGGATTAAAAAAATAATAATAAATTTAAAAAACCTATTGGTACACCTAAAAGAATTCCGTCTATTCTATCTAAGATGCCGCCATGTCCAGGTAAATAATTTCCTGTATCTTTCAAAAATGATTTTCTTTTTAAAAATGAAAAAAATAGATCGCCAACTTGACATGCAAATGAAGTAATAAATCCAACTACTATGATTTCAAAATTTATATTTTTAGTAAGAAAATAAAACGATGCTAATATGAATAATCCTGAAAAGATAAGTGAGCCAACGGAGCCCGAAATAGTTTTATTTGGACTTATTTTGGTTAATTTTGGTCCTTTAAATAATTTTCCAAAAATAAATCCACCAATATCAGAGGCAACACAGGTAAGAATCAATAAAAAGAGTAAAATCTTAAGATGAATAAAATTAGAAAATATTAACAAAGTTGCTCCAAAACCAAAAATATAAAATATAAAGAAAAAGCAAAATATTAATTGTTTAAATCTACTGTTAGGAAATATTTTTTTTATCATTTTAGAAAATTCTAATAATGAAAAAACACTTACAATTAATAAAAAATATCCCAATACATAATTATTCAACAACATCAAAAATAAAAGTAAGATTAATATTACGGATGTTCCTATTCTTCTATTCAAATTTTTTACCATATTAAATCGATCCAAAATTCCTTTTTATCTTTTTAAAATTATTTATTATTCTTTTAAAGTCTTTTGAGTTAAAATCTGGCCAAAGTTTATCTAGAAAATAGATTTCAGAGTAAGCAAGTTGCCATAACATAAAATTACTTAGTCTTTTATGCCCTCCTGTTCTTATTAAAATATCTGGGTCAGGTAAATTTTTTGTATATATATTTTTTTCTAAAGACTTTATACTTATATTTTTTTTCACTTTTCTCGCAGCATAAATTATTTCATCTTTAGATCCATAATTAATTGCAAGATTCACAATTATTTTTTTATTATTTTTACTTAATTTAATTACTTTTTGTAAAGAAGATTGAATTTTTTTTGGTAATTTGTTTATTCTTCCTAATACATTGACCTTTATATTATTTGATAAAACATTATCAAGTTCCCTTTTAAAATAATCTACAATTAAACTAAATAAAAAGTTTATTTCAGATTTTGGCCTCTTCCAATTTTCAGTGGAAAAAACATAAAATGTTACAATTGGAATTTTGAATTTTATTGATGCTTCTACAATCTTTTTAACAGTTTTAACTCCATTTAAATGACCGAAATTTCTTCCTCTTTTTCTTTTTTTTCCCCACCTTCCATTACCATCCATAATAAAGGCAACGTGGCTGAGTTTATTCATATCTGTAAAATCTCTTTTTCTTTTTCGGATAAGATTTTATCAATATTTTCAGTGTTATTATCAGTCAATTTTTGAATATTTTTTTCAAAATTTTTATTTTCATCTTCTGTTAAAATTTTTTCTTTTAATTTTTTTTTTAATTCTTCATTTGCCTCTCTTCGAATGTTTCTAATAGAGATCTTTGCTTTTTCTCCCATATTTTTTAAAATTTTAATAAGGTCTTTTCTTCGTTCCTCTGTAAGATCTGGTATTCTCAGTCTTATTATCTGTCCATCTATTTGAGGATTTATTCCAAGCTCAGATTTTTGTATTGCTGAGTCTATTAAAACGATATTAGCTTTATCCCAAACTTGAATAGATATTAATCTTGCTTCAGGAACACTTATTGTTGCAAGCTGCTCGATTGGCATTAATTGTCCGTAAACATCAACTTTTATCGTGTCCAACATACTCGGATTAGCTCTACCTGTTCTTAAAGTTGATAAATCTTTTTTAAAAGACTGAATACTTTTTTCCATTTTTAAAAAATAATTTTTTTCAATAAATTCTGAGCTCATTTTAAACTCCTTCACCAACTTTATATCTAATAAATTCTAAGACTTTCAATTCTTTATCAAATTTATTTTCTTTTAATATATTTGAAACTTTTTTTTTCGGGTCCATAATCCAAATCTGATTTTCTAGTGTATTGTCATTAATAAACTTCTCGATTTTTCCTTTAGATATTTTTTCAACCATTTCGGGGGGTTTTCCTGAATTTTTTATTTCAGCTTTAATTATTTCTAATTCTTTATCAAGCGTCTCTTTTTTTAAACCTTTTTTATCTATAGCTAAGGGATTAGAAGCTGCCACATGCATTGCAATTTTATTTCCAATGTCGTCATTTTTTCCTTGCACGATACCTTCAAGCTTTACTACAGATATTATTTTACCAATATTTTTTTCTATAGCGGAATGTACATAATAAGAGTTAAATCCATTTTTTTTATCGAAAAAATGAGATCTTCGAATTGTTATTTTCTCACCAATCTTAGCTATTAAATTTACTAAGCTATCTTTTACTTTAGCTCCATCCTTCATTTTAGTTTCATGTAATTTATCTAAGTCACCTTTTGAATTAAAATTTATATCAGATAATTCTTTACAAAAGGATATGAAGTCATTATTTTTCGCAACAAAATCTGTTTCGCTATTTATTTCTATAACTGAAATTTCTCCATTATTTTCTTTTACTAAAGCTAAACCTTCGGATGCAGTTCTGCTCATTTTTTTGGATGCCTTTGCAATTCCTTTTTTTCTTAAAAATTCAATCGACTTTTCAATGTCTCCTTTGGACTCATCTAATGCTGCTTTGCAGTCTTTGAAACCTACACCAGTAATTTCTCTTAACCTTTTAATATTTTCTAATAAATCTTTGTTGGACATTTTAAATTGATCTTATTTTTTTTTAATTTCAGATTTTTTTTGAGATTTCTTATCTGATTTTTTTTCTGCTTGAGGTTCTGCATTTTTAATAAACTTCTCTGCATCTTTAATGGTGTTTTTAAGTAAATCACAATAAAGATTAATTGATCTTCTGGCGTCATCATTGCCTGGTATAGGATAATCAATCCCGGTAGGATCTGAATTAGTGTCTAGAATAGCAATAATTGGAATCCTTAATTTTTTTGCCTCTGCCACAGCTAAGGACTCAATATTTGTATCTATTATAAAAATTAAATCAGGAGTTTTTTTCATTTCTGAAATCCCGCCTAAAGATCTATTAAGCTTTTCTTTTTCTTTACCAAATTTTAAAATTTCTTTTTTTGTAAAACCAATATTTTCTTTTGATAGTTGCTCATCCAATTTTTTCAATCTTTTTATTGAATTTTGAATTGTGTTCCAATTTGTAAGCATTCCTCCTAGCCATCTGTAGTTTACAAAGTACTGTCCAGTTTCTTTGGCTAATTCACTTACCTGTTCTGAAGCTTGTTTTTTTGTAGAAACAATCAATATTTTTCCACCACTTGAAATAGTCTTATGTACTTCAACTAAAGCGTTTTTTAAAAAATCAACTGTTTGTGTTAAATCAATAATATGTATTGAATTTTTTTCACCAAAAATAAAGTTTTTCATTTTTGGATTCCATCTTAGGGTTTTATGGCCAAGGTGAACACCTGCCTCTAATAGCTGTTTAATATCTATTTTTGGTACCTTCATAATTTTTTCCGGTTAATCCACCACAGTTTCACCGAATTAACGGACCGGGAGGGCTTTGCCCTATTAACTGTGTGCGAAATTCATCATTGATATATACAAACAAACTAAAAAATCAATACTCTAAACAGTTATTTTTGCGACGTATTCCTTTGATTTTAGTGCCTTTAGTTGTTGAAGGTCAAATTTTCTATTATTTTGTAGAAAATAATATGCTTTTTTATCTTTATCATTAATAACTAGCTTTATTTGTGTGTCACCATTCATTGAAAGTATTTCTTTAATTTCATTAATATTAAAATTATTTTTTAATTCAATTGTAACTTTTGAATAAGGTTTATTTATTGCTTCATCAATTCGTAATATTTTTCTAACGTTCACCCTTCTTTTTAATACATCATCAAAATTCAAATCTTTTTGTAAAGTTAATATAAAAGACTCTGACTCTTTTAATTTATCTCTATTACTTACTAAAATTTCAGAAAATAAAAATAATTCAAATTCCTCTTTTTTATCACTGAATTTTACAATTGCGTATGGTATTCCCTTTGCGCTTTTTTTTTCTTGAATTGACATAATTGTTCCTGCAACTAAACTTTCTTTATTATCATTATTATAGAACTCATTATAAGAAATTACCTTAAGTTGACTAAAAATTTCTTCATACTCACTTAGAGGGTGATCAGAAATATAAAAACCCAGTGACTTAAATTCCTCGGCTAGAAGTTCTTTTTGTTTCCATGGTACTGAATTAATAAATTCAAAACTTTTAAAACTATTATCGTTTGTTTCAAATAAACTTGATTGATTATTATTTCTATCATCATTAATATTTTTAATTTTTTGAATAATTTTTGGTATTGAAGAAAAAATTTTATTTCTATCTTTTTCAAATTCATCAAAAACACCAGCTTTTGTAAGTCCTTCTAATTGTAGTTTGTTAACATCTTTTGAGTTTACCCTGTTAATAAAATCAATTAATGACTTAAACTTACCGTTATTTTCTCTTTCCTTTATAATGTTAGAAATTGCCTCGAATCCAACATTTTTAATAGCCCCTAAGCCATAAAATATTTTTTCATTAATTGCTTTGAATTCTGCAAAACATTCATTTATTGAAGGTTTAATTATCTCAATGTTAAGCCTTTTTAATTCCTCCACGAACTCTCTTAATTTAGAAGTATTGGTTAATTCTGTAGACATTGTAGCTGAGATAAAATCTTCTTTATGATATGTTTTTAAGTAAGCGGTTTGATAAGCGATTAATGCATATGCTGCTGCGTGGCTTTTATTAAAACCATATTGCGCAAATGGCTCAATCTTTGTAAAAACAAAGTTCGCAACATCTTTTGAAATTCCATTATTTATTGCACCATTAATGAACCTCTCCTTTTGTTTATCAAGTTCAGCCTTTTTTTTCTTTCCCATTGCTCGTCTTAAAATGTCTGCTTCACCAGCTGTAAATCCAGCTAATGTCTGAGCAATTTGCATTACTTGTTCTTGGTATATTATAATTCCATAAGTTGGTTTTAAAATCTCTTTTAAAGTAGGATGAATATAATCAGGCTCTTTGATACCATTTTTACAATCATTATAAATTGGGATGTTGCTCATAGGCCCAGGACGGTATAATGCAACCAAAGCAACTATATCGTCAAATCTATTAGGCTTCATTTGTTTAATTGCTTCTCTCATTCCAGCGCTTTCCAATTGAAATAGCCCGGTTGTTTCTCCGGTTGAAAGAAGTGAAAATACTTTCTCATCATTTTGATTAATTTTACTTATATCTAAATTAATTTTTTTTGATTTTAATCTTTTGATTGTTTTATCAATAACAGTAAGTGTTTTAAGTCCCAACAAATCAAATTTTACTAAACCTGCATTTTCTGATGAATACATGTCATACTGTGTTGAAGGCAAACTAAGATTTGAATTATGGTCCACATAAAGCGGGAATTGTTCAGATAGTTTGTCTCCTGCTATTACTACTCCCGCAGCATGTGTTGCCATATTTCTATTTAGCCCTTCAAGTTTTAAAGATAGTTCAAGAAGTTTTTTTACTTTTGGATTATTTTTAATTTCTTCCTTGAATCTAGGCTCTCTATCAATTGACTCTTGTAAAGTTAATGGCCTAGATGGATCAAAAGGAACCATTTTACATATTTTATCTACATGCCCATATGGAAGTCCAAGCACCCTACCAACATCTCTAAGCGCCATTCGAGCTTTTAATTTGCCAAATGTAATGATATGAGCTACGCCGTCTTTATATTTCGATTTAAGATAATCAAAAACTTGATCTCTTTTTTCCTCACAAAAATCAATATCAAAATCAGGCATTGAAATTCTATCTGGATTTAAAAACCTTTCAAAAATTAAATCATATTCTATTGGATCCAAGTCAGTGATATCTAGACAATATGCAACTAATGAACCAGCTCCAGATCCTCTACCTGGGCCAACAGGAATTAAATTTTTTTTTGCCCACTTTATATAATCTGACACAATTAAAAAATAGCTCGCATAATCCATTGAATTTATAATATTTATTTCATGATTCAGCCTGTCTTCATAAATTTTTTTAAGCTTATCTTTTGATAATGAATTCTTTTTAGTTATAAAATTATCAATTCTGTTTATTAAACCATCTTTAGCTTGACGAGAAAGTTCTCTTTCAGGGGAATTTTTCTCGTCATTTGCGATAGATGGTAGTATTGGTTTTGATTTTTTCGGTTTAAAACTAAATCTCAAATGAAAATTATAATTATTTTCTAACGCTTCTGGAATATCTGAATATAATTTTATTAAATCTTTATGATCTTTTAAGTAATGCTGGTTACTATATCTCAATCTATTTTTATCATCGACAAAGTTTTTTTCTCCAATGCAAATTAATGCATCGTGCGCTTCGTACATTTCTTGATCAAGATAAAAAACTTCTTGTGTAGCAATTAATGGAATATCGAAAGTTTTTGAATTATTTAAAAGAAAATTTTCAAAATTTTTTTCATCATTTTCATCGTGTCTTTGAATTTCAAAATAAATCCGATCACCAAAATGTTCTTTTAAGGTAGTTATAGTTTGATTAAAGTTCTTAGTTTTGTTTGATTGGAATAATTTGCCAAAAAAATCTCTATGGTTTCCTGTAAGTAAAATTAGATCTTCATTATTTTCTATTAAATCTTCAATTTTACATGAAGGATCCTCTGTTTCTTCACTTTGTAAGTAACTCAATGATGAAAGTTTTGTTAAATTCTTATAACCTAGCTCAGTTTTAGCATAAAGAGTAATTCTACCTACAGTGTTGTATGCTTTTAGATTTATTTGAGTTCCAATGATAGGATGGGTTCCAATTTTAGATAATTTCTCTGAAAATTCTAATGCTCCACATAAATTGAAACTATCAGCTAAACCTAAAGACTTAATTTTTTTTGACTTACAATAGTCTGCAAGTTCATCAATTTTTATAGCTCCTTCACAAATAGAATATTGGGTATGAATTTTTATATTATTAAAATATTTATCTTTAACGAGCATTAGCTCGTTTTATATTACCATTAGAAATAAACAACTTGTAATCAGCCCTGTTGGCAAGTTCTCTATTATGAGTTGCAAAGATTATTGTTTTTTTAAGTTTTTTTAATTTCAAGAAAAGAGAAAATATTTCTTTAGAAGTTTTGTAATCTAAATTTCCGGTTGGTTCATCCGCTAAAATTATCTTTGTCTCTGCTATTAGTGCTCTGGCTATGGCTACTCTTTGTTGTTCACCGCCTGAAAGCTCATTTGGAAAATGGTTTGATCTATTTAAAATCCTTACTTCTTTTAATATTTTTTCTGCTTTATTAAAGATGACCTTATTTTCATCACCTTTAATGATTAAAGGCATCATAACATTTTCAATGGCTGTAAAATCAGTCAATAAGTTATTATCCTGAAATATTATTGAGATATTTTTTCTTCTGAGTTCATCTTTCTTATCACTGCTAAGATTTTTAGTATCATTTCCAAATAAGTTAATTTTACCTTTTGTAGGTTCATCGAGTAAGGCTAATAAATGAAGCAAAGATGATTTTCCTGAGCCAGATGGGCCTATTAAAGCTACTAATTCACCCTCTCTAATCTTGATATTTAAATCATCAAAGAGAGTTATTGAACCGTTAATATGCTCGAAGCTTTTTTTTAAATTCGAAGTTTCTAATAAAATTTTATTCATATCTCAATGCTCTAAATGTATTCATTTTAGATATTTTCATAGCTGGTAAGTAAGAAGCAATTATTGAAATCAGAATTGAGATAATAAAGACAATAAAAATGGAACTTAAATTAATTTCACTCGGCAACTTATCTAAAAAATAAATATCAGAGGGAAAAATTTCTAAATTAAATACTGAAGATAAAAAAATTCTAAGTTTTTCTACATTTAAAGAAAATAAAACTCCCAAAATTATACCACTTATTGTTGCAAAAAAACCGATTGTAACTCCAGTCAAAAAAAAAGTTTTTTTTATCGAGTGATTGCTTAAACCTAAGGTTTTTAAAATTGCGATTTCTTTGGTTTTGTTTTTAATAAGTATTGTAAGACCTGAAATAATATTGAAGGCAGCTACAACTACAATCAAAGAAAGAATTATAAACATTACATTTCTTTCAACTTTTAAGGCGCTAAAAAGGGACTTGTTTAGGTCTGACCATGTATAAATGAAATAATTTTCATTAATTTTTTGAATTTTTTCTTTAAAAGAATTAGCTTGTAACGGATCTTCTAAATATATCTCAATACTTAAATCTTTATTCTCTTTATCAAAAATTGATAAAGCATCATTAATATTTAGAAAAACAACATTTTGATCAAATTCTAAAAAACCCGTGTTAAAAATTCCTGCAACTTTGAAATTTTCTTGCTTTGGTAAGCTACCTAGAGGTGTGGCTACAAAAGCTGAAGACATTAAACTAAGTGTGTCTCCTTCTTTCAAATTTAAATTAAAAGCAAGTTCTGAGCCAATAAAAACATTGTTAGACTCAAAATTATTTATATTCCCTTTTGAAATAAATTTATTTAAAAATTCATTAATATTTTTTTCAGTTTTGTCTACTCCTTTTAAAATTACTCCTTTAGCATTATTGTTGCTTATTATTATGCCTTCCCCAGCATATGACTTACTCAAGTTAATTTTTTCAAATTTTTTTAATTTAACAATAAATCCTTCGTCGATTTTAAAACTATTTGGTTGAATGACCACATGTGGATTAAGACCTAAAATTTTTTTTGTTAAGTCAGTTTTAAAACCATTCATTATTGACATCACAATTATTAAAACTGCAACACCAAGCATTATTCCTAAAAAAGAAAATATGGATATTATCTTCAAAAAGCCCTCTTTTTTTTTGGGTCTTAAATTTCTTATTGAAATAAGTCTCTCAGCTCTTGTAAACAATGTATTAAGTTTTTAAATTTGATTTTATCTTATCAAGACTTAGTATTTCGCTCTTAGAGTTTATTTCCTTAAATTCAAAATTATCTCCCTCAGATTTTGAGCCAACAATTATTTGGTAAGGAACTCCAATTAAGTCATGTTTTTTAAATTTGTTTGACATATTCTCTTCAACATCATCTAACAATACGTCAATATTTTGTTTTTTAAGTGTCTGGTAAATTTTTTCTGCTTTTTCTAAGTTTTCTTTATTATTTTTATTAAAACTAGGTATTATTACTGCATCGAATGGAGATATTGATTTAGGCCATTTCATCACATTATTATTATAATTTGCTTCAATAGTTGCCCCCACTAATCTTGAAACGCCTATTCCGTAAGATCCCATTTTAACTGAAGTTTTTTTTCCATTCTTATCATCTATCATGCAATTCATAGGTTTAGAATATTTATCACTAAAGTAAAAAATGTGACCAACTTCTATACCCCTTGTTACCACTTGATTTATTTTTTTAACCTGCTTATTAAACTCATTCTCTTTATACTTTTCGTCTGTAACTGCGTAAATTTTAGCAAAGTCATCTCTCATTTTTTGAAGTGATGAATTATTCAGTTTATATTGAGTGAGATCGATTTCGAAAATATTTTTGTCAGCATAAATTTGGCTTTCACCCGTTTCCGCTAATATCACAAATTCATGAGAAAGATCTCCTCCTATGGGACCTGTATCAGCTGCCATAGGAATAGCCTTTAAACCTAATCTACTAAAAGTTTTCAAATAAGAGTAAAACATTTTGTTATAAGATTTTTTTGCTTCTTCATCGGATAAATCAAAAGAATATGCATCTTTCATATAAAATTCTTTGCATCTCATAACACCAAATCTTGGTCTTATCTCATCTCTAAATTTCCATTGTATGTGGTAAAGAAGTTGTGGTAACGATTTATAAGATTTTACACTGGACCTAAATACATCCGTAATTAGTTCTTCATTTGTAGGACCGTACAACATTTCTCTACCTTGACGATCTTTAATTCTTAACATTTCTTCGCCGTAATCATCGTATCTACCGCTTTCTTTCCAAATTTCTGAAGGTTGAATAGTAGGCATTAACATTTCTTGTGATCCAATGTCGTTTTGTTCCTCTCTCACTATTTGCTCTATTTTTTTCATTACTTTAAAACCTAGAGGAAGCCATGAATATATCCCAGCTGAAGATTGTTTTATCATGCCTGTTCTTAGCATTAATTGATGAGATTTAATTTTTGCCTCTGCTGGAAGGTCTTTCGTAATTGGTATAAATAATTTTGAAAGATACATTATTGTAAAAATTCTCTTAAATTTAATATATTAATTTTCACTAAATAATATATCACAACAAAAATTATAGAGGTAATTATAGTAGTAATTAAAAATTTTTTTGCAATTTTTGGATTTTTTGGAGCTCCAGGATCGTTTCCCTCCAGTTTTTCTCTAAAAGTCTCTTTATTTGATTGAATTCCTATTGGTAAAACAGAAAAAAAAATTATCCACCAAATTAAGACAAATACAATTATAGAACCTGTTATACCCATTAGATCCTAGCAATGTTAATATTAGTAAAAGGTTTTTTTCCTGTTTTTTCTTTAACGATTCTTCTGCAATTTTGCTTGATTGTTTCTATTAAGTTATGCTGCTGTTTTTTATTTTCCATTGAAAATGTTCTACAAATATTAAAGATTTCATCCTCCATGTCAAAAATAATTGAATCTTCTTCGATTTTTTCTGGTATGCCTCGAAAAGATATAACTGGTTTTTTAACTTTACCGTTATTTGAAACGATCAAAGTTATTTCCAAATATCCATTCATAGAAAGATTTTTTCGTTCCTTTATTGATTGTGCGTCTGTTTCAACGTTTATATTACCATCCAAGTATACCTTTCCAGATGGAGCCTTATCAATTATTTGTGGTTTATCTCCAGGTAAAATTTTAATGATATCTCCATTTTCAATTAATAATGTTTTTGGAACTTGCATTTCTTTTGCAAATGAAACGTGTTCAGCCATATGTCGGTGCTCTCCGTGTACTGGAATTACACATTGAGGTTTAACCCATTTGTACATGTCTTTAAGATCATCTCTGTTAGGATGTCCAGAAACATGGACAAAGGCATTTTCTTCACTGATCATTTCTATCTTATTTTTTACAATTAAATTTTGTAAATGATATAATTTTTTTTCATTACCAGGAATAATTTTAGAAGAAAAAATTACACAATCACCATTTTCCAAACAAACCTCTGGATGAACACCATTTACAATTCTATTCATCGCTCCCATTGGTTCACCTTGACTCCCGGTAGCTAAATATAAGATTTTATTTTTTGAAACCTTTTTTGCGTCTCTAGGTTCTAAAGGTTCAATAAGTCCTTGAAGATAACCGCATTTTTTCGCTGCTTTATATATTCTTTGCATTGATCGTCCAACTAAGCAAATATTTCTACCAGTTTTTTTTGCGCAGTAAAAAATTGACTCCATTCTTGCTACATTTGAAGCAAAAGACGTTACTAAAACTCTGTTAGTTTTAATTTCCATAATTCTTAACAAACTATCTCTAACATCTGACTCAGATCCAGCTCTACCCGGGCTAAAGATATTTGTAGAATCGCAAATCATTGCTGACACTCCGTTGTTACCAATCAATTTTAATTTTTGTTCATCTATTTGATTTCCAATTAATGGATTTGGGTCAATTTTCCAATCTCCAGTATGTAAAACAGTCCCAAGCGGTGTTTTAATACTGAGTCCATTTGGCTCCAAAATAGAATGGGTCAAAGTAACAAAATCTATTTCAAAATCGCCTAATTTAATTTTACTATTTAATTGAACCACTTCTAAATAAGATGAAATATCAATTTTTTTTTCTTTAAATTTTTCTAAAATAAGCGCAGCAGTAAAAGGTGTTGCATACATTTTACATTTTAAGTTTGGCCAGATATGAGCAACTGCTCCTATATGATCTTCATGTGCATGAGTTAATACTATTCCTAACAAGTCATCTTTTTTTTCAATTATAAACCCTGCATCTGGCATTATTAAATCAACTCCGGGAACTGAGTCATCAGCAAATGAAACACCCATATCTACAATAATCCATTTTTGATTATCCTCTTTGCCATAAGCGTACAGATTCATATTTCCACCAATTTCTCCTGAACCACCTAATGGGCAAAAAATTAATTGTTCTTTACTCATATTAATTCTCTATAAACTTTTGAAATTCCTTTTATAGTAATATTTTGGTCGATTGTGGCTTTCCTAGATATAAATTTTTTAAAAAAATGTGCATAGCCTCCAGTTAAAATAATCTTTAGTTTTACTTTTAATCTTAAAGATATCTTATTAATAATATTATTTATTAATCCTTCATAACCCCAAATGAAGCCAGCATTTAAAGCTTCTTTTGTATTTTTTCCAAAGCTTTTTTGTTGTTTTTTTAAGCTGAACTTGGGTAGTAAAGCAGTTGAGCGACTTAAATTCATAATCGATGACTTTACGCCAGGCGCGATAACACCTCCTATGTAAATGCTATTTCTAATTATATCAAAAGTTGTTGCTGTGCCAAAGTCAACTATTAAACAATTTTTGTACTTTTTTCCTCCAATAGCATTTACAATTCTATCAGATCCAAGTTGTCCAATATTTTTCACGTTAATTCTGATCATCTTTTTTATTTCAAGATCTTTAATTTCGAGAATCTTATATTTAGTTTTTTTAAAATTCTTTTTAATTTCTCTCAAACCTTTTGGTACAACACTAGAAAATAAAAATTTTGGATTTAATTTTTTATTTAAAAATTTAGCAAATGACCTTTTTAAATTTTTTTTTTTTAAAAAGATTATTGGTTTCAAAATTAATTGACCTAATTATAGTGAATTTATCATTTAAGATGCAAATTCTAGTGGAAGTATTACCAATGTCACCTACGAGATAATTCATTTTTTTATTTCAACTTTCTTAAATAATCCAATATTTTATTAGGTAAAATTTTCACAATAATTTTTTTTAAAATATTTTCTCTTTTATATAACCATGTTTTATCGAAAAGTAATTCTGGTTTTTGAATGTATTTCTTTTTTAATTTAATTTTATTTAAATATTTTTTTTTAATAAAAATACAGTTGCCTGTATGACAAACTAATTCATAACCATTTTTCTTCGCATAATTTATAGTTGATGTAAAACTGTTTCCAGTCGTATTCTCTGAGTGTGTTTGTAAAATTCCTGGCGCAATACCGCTATTTATCTCAATTATTACTATTTTAGGACGATAATGAATTAAAGACTTCCATACGTCCAAATCAAATGAATCAATGTCAATAGAAAGTATCTCAAAATCTTTTGTAATTTTAGTCTTCTTTAAAATCTTATATAAATTATTTGCAGAATTTTTTTTCCAATCAACAAATAAATTAAATGCTTTTATCTTAGTATATTCTTTTTGAGTTTTTAATAGATCTTTAAATCTGCTTTTATCACCTTCAATGTACACGGCATTAAAATTATAATTTTTTACTAAGTTGAAAGTATTGCTACCATGTTTGCCGTCCCAGGCACCAAACTCACAACACCAAAAAAAATTTTTTTTTAAGTCCAATCTTTTTAAGAGTTCTAGTACTATTCCGTCTTCCCCATTTTGAGAAAAAAAATTTTTTTTAAATTTATTAAACATCTTTTAAGTTTTTTAATCTAGTTCAAACTTGTTTTTATAATCTTTAATTAAATTTTTATCTTGATCCTCTTTAAAAAGTATAAAATTTTCTATAACTAAAATATCCAGGTTTGTACCCATAAAACAATTAAATGCATCTTCAATCGAGCAAACAATTGGTTCACCTCGAACATTGAAAGATGTGTTTACTAAAATTGGACAATTAGTGATTTTGTTAAATTCATTAATTAAATTGTAATATTTAAGATTAGTTTCTTTGTGAACTGTTTGTATTCTGGCTGAATAATCAATATGAGTAATTGCTGGGATGCTAGATCTTTTGACGTTCAATTTGTCTATTCCAAATAACTGATTATCTTTTTCAGACATAACTATCTGTTTATCTTTTTTAACATCGGAAACTAAGAGCATGTAAGGACTATCATGATTCATTTCGAACCAATTATTTACTTCCTCTCTTAAAACTGAAGGTGCGAACGGTCTAAAACTCTCTCTAAATTTAATTTTTAAATTTAACTCTTTTTGCATTTTTTCTGATCTTGGATCAGCTAAGATAGACCTGCATCCTAAAGCTCTGGGTCCAAATTCCATTCTACCTTGAAACCAACCTACTGTTTTGTTGTTAGAAAGTTCTTTTGCTACAACTGATGTAATTTCATCCGAATTTATTTTGGTATATTTGCTTTTTAATATATTTAATTGTTTTTCAATAAAATCATCAGAAAATTTGGGACCTAAATATGCTCCTTTCATTTGATCTTTAAAATTTTCCCTAGGTTTTTTTAATTCGTGGTACCAATATGCTAAGGCAGCTCCAAGTGAACCGCCAGCATCTCCAGCTGCAGGTTGTATCCATATATCATCAAAAATCTTTTCTTTTAATATTTTTCCATTTGCTACACAATTTAAAGCAACGCCACCTGCTAAGCATAAATTTTTAATTTTATACTCTTTGGCAATATCTTTTGTAAGTCTCATAACAACTTCTTCTGTTACTGCTTGTATTGATGATGCAATATCCATATGAAAATCTTTTAACAAATCTTTTTTTGGATCTCTTACAGGTTGGCCAAAAAGATTAGAAAAGTTCTTATTTGTCATCGTTAAACCTGTTGCATAATTAAAATATTTCATATTTAACTTAAAAGACCCATCTTCTTTAAGATCCATTAATTCTTTAATTATTAAATCTTTATATTTTGGCTTGCCGTATGGTGCTAATCCCATTACCTTATATTCGCCGCTATTTACTTTAAATCCTATGTAGTAAGTAAATGCAGAATAAAGTAAGCCTAATGAATGGGGAAAATGGATTTCTTTTATCATTTCTAATTTGTTTTCTTTACCTACAGCAACCGTAGTTGTTGCCCACTCACCAACGCCATCTAGAGTTAAAACTACAGCTTCTTTAAAAGGTGATGGATAAAATGCACTTGCAGCATGACTGAAATGGTGCTCTGAAAATTTAATCTTTTTAATATCTTTAAATTCTTCATCATGTTGTTGAAGTTTTTCAAACAAAAATCTTTTCTGAAATAATTTTTCTCTTAACCAAAGTGGCATTGAAAGACTGAAGGACTTAAAGCCTTTAGGTGCGAAAGCCATATAAGTTTCAAGCAATCTCTCAAATTTTAAAAATGGTTTTTCAAAAAAAACTATATGATCTACTTCACTGAGTTTTAATTTACCCTCTGACAAAACGTAATTAATTGCATTAAATGGATATCTTGGATCGTGTTTTTTTCTTGAAAATCTCTCTTCTTGGGCAGCAGATATTATATCTCCATTTGTTATTAATGCTGCCGCACTGTCATGGTAAAACGCTGATATTCCTAAAATAGATGTCACTTAAAAAATTGTGTAAATAAATGGAGCTACTG
>MDSZ01007649.1_pt1 | contig 21523 bp, 20 predicted proteins | sample 811201 | NCBI WGS metagenome assembly MDSZ01 (sample SAMN05326647, study PRJNA326480) | marine metagenome | isolation source: seawater | place: Indian Ocean: North | collected 2010 | reverse complement strand
CACTTGTTAGGTCTTCATATCATGCAGATGAACAGGTATAACTTTACAATAATTAGAAGATTATTATTTATGAATCCATATCTTAGATTTTCAATTATTACGCTATTTTTCACAGCTTGCATTATTTATGTTCTAACTCCTAAATATGGAGATATCTCCATTGGTGATGATGGGTGGCCAGCTAAAGACAAACAAGAGTTTATCAGCAACTGCATAGGAGGTGGTATTGGTAGCAGTGAAGAGTTATGTTATTGTATGCTTGCAAAGCTTCAAAGCAAGTTCAGTGGTCTACAAGATATGTATAGTAACCCTCAAATGCCTATGATTATGAAAACAGCAAGTTCAGAATGTAAGAAGTAATATGATTTTATAAGGAGAAGCTAACATTTTGTCATAATATTTAGTTCTGGTACAATATTTGTGATAAATTAATTACTTATGAGTATGAGCAAAAAAAATAAAATAGAAGAATATCCAATTTTGCCATTAAGGAATACGGTTTTATTTCCACAGCAAATTATACCCATATATGTGGGAAGGGAACAGTCTTTAGAGTTAGTTGATAGTTTAAAAAAATCAAAAAACAAACATATAGTTGTTGTAGCTCAAAAAGATAGCAATGTGGAAGTTCCAATGATGGATGATTTGTATGATTGGGGTACACTGGCAAGTATTATGAAAGTTTTTGATATGCCAGATGGGTCTAAGTCCGCTATCGTGCAAGGGCTTGAAAGAGTTAAAATAGAATCTCAAGTTGATAGTGATAAATTTTTGGTAGCAAAAGTTAAACGTAATCTTGAAGTATTTGAATATGGCGATGAACTTGACTCTATGACTGCAAATCTACATGCTATTTTTAGAAAATTGATTGATATAGCTCCATATCTATCAGATGAGCAAGCTGATATTTTAACAAGCATACAGAACCCAAGTAAATTAGCTGATAAGGCTATTTCATTAATAAATATTCCAATTAAGGAAAAGCAGGAAGTTTTATCATCAGTAGATGTTAAAAGAAGATTAGAAAAAACGAATGTAATCATTAGCAGAGAAATTCAAAGAATTCAACTTGGAGAAAAAATTCAATCTGAGGTTCAAGATGAAATATCTAAATCTCAAAGAGAATATTATCTAAGAGAGCAAATGAAGGCTATTCAAAAAGAATTAGGTGAAGATGAGCCGAGTATTGAGATTGATGAAATAAGAGAAAAAGTAGAAGAAGCTAAAATGCCAAAAGATGTATATAAAGTTGCAATGAAAGAAATTAAAAGATTGAAAAAAATCCCTACTCATTCACCTGAATATACTGTTTCAAGGACATATTTGGATTGGCTCACTGATTTACCTTGGAGTAAGAAATCAGAGGATAAAAAAGATATAGGCTATGCTAATGAGTCTTTAAATAAAGATCATTATGGACTTGAAAAAATAAAAGAAAGAGTACTTGAGCATCTCGCTGTAAGAAATCTAAAAGTATCTAGGAGTAAGAAGGATGAAAAAATAAAAAGCCCAATACTTTGTTTTACGGGTCCTCCTGGTACAGGTAAAACATCAATTGGAAAATCAATAGCCAATGCAATGGGAAGAGAATTTGTTAGAATTTCTTTGGGAGGTGTTCGTGATGAAGCTGAAATAAGAGGGCATAGAAGAACATATATAGGAGCTTTACCTGGAAGAATTATTGCTAGCTTGAAAAAGGCGGGCACAAAAAATCCAATTTTCATGCTTGATGAAATTGATAAACTTGGTACAGATTTTAGAGGAGATCCTTCTAGTGCACTTTTAGAGGTTTTGGATCCTGAACAAAACTTTTCTTTCAATGATCATTATTTAGAAGTTGATTTTGATTTATCTGAAATTATGTTTATTACAACGGCTAATCGTATTGATCAGATACCTGGTCCACTTAGAGATAGAATGGAGATATTAGATTTTTCTGGTTACATACTTGATGAAAAAGTTGAAATTGCAAAAAATCATTTGATTCCTAAACAAATCAAAGATCATGGCCTTAAAAATAAAGAAGTATCTTTTATTGATGAAGGAATTAGATTTGTAGTTGATTCATATACTAGAGAAGCTGGAGTTAGAAATTTGGAGCGACAAGTTGCAAATTTATGTAGAAAAGTTGCTAAAGATATTTCTACTGGAGACGCAAAAACTGTTAAATTGACCGAGAAAAAGGTCCTTGAATACCTTGGTCCAGAGAAGTTTTTTTCAGATGTAGCTGAAAGATTAAGCAAGCCAGGTGTTGCTGTTGGCTTAGCGTGGACAGGGTTTGGTGGTGATATTTTGTTTATTGAAGCCACCAAAATGCCAGGAAAAGGGGTTTTTAAAATGACTGGGAAGTTAGGTGATGTCATGAAAGAGTCTGGTGAAGCTGCATATTCATATGTTAGAGCAAATTGTGATAAATTTAATATTGATAAAAATTTCTACAAGAATCATGATATCCATCTTCATGTTCCAGCTGGAGCAATACCCAAAGATGGTCCATCAGCTGGAGTAACTATGGCAACTGCGATTATATCATTGCTTACCAATAAGCCAGTTAACAGTGACTTTGGAATGACAGGTGAAATATCACTTAGAGGAAATGTATTGCCTATTGGTGGATTGAAAGAAAAATCAGTAGCAGCTCATAGATCTGGCTTAAAGCATATACTTGCACCTGATTTAAATAAGAAAGATTTAGAGGAGATTCCTGAAAAAGTAAGAAAAGATTTAAAAATTACTTTTGTAAAAGAAGTGGAGGAAGTGATAAAATTAGCCTTATCATAGAAAGGGCGATTAACTCAGTTGGTTCAGAGTGCCTCCCTTACAAGGAGGAAGTCGGGAGTTCGAGTCTCTCATCGCCCACAATAAAAAACCCCTTAGAAAAGGGGTTTTTTTTATTTAAATTTTTAATTCAATCAATTGGAGAGATGTCCGAGTGGCTTAAGGTGCACGCTTGGAAAGCGTGTATGGGGGAAACTCCATCGCGGGTTCAAATCCCGCTCTCTCCGCATCGATTATAAAAGTTTTGTTGATTAAAAAATACATATTAACATTTTTTTGTTTTTTGTCTATTTGTTTCTCTTCGGAGAAATCGTTTGCGTATATACACGATTTTTCTGGAGAAGTCTACATCGAATCAAATGATCAAAATCAATCCACTCTTCCTGCTATATCTGGTAGAAGTATTTATAATGGTAATATCATCAGAGTTAAGGATGGTTCATATTGTGATATATATACACATGATAAACGCATGTTTGTAAGATTAGATTCTAATACGGACATAGAAATGGTAACTACTTCTGATACAAGAGAAATATATATTAAAAATGGAAGTATATATGTTGATAACGTAAGTTTAAATTCCAATATAAAAACTTTTATTTTCTCAGATTTTTCGCAAATCTATTTAACAAATAGTAAAGTTTGGGTTTCTTCAGATGAATTTAATTATGATATGATATTTACATTCGGTAATGAAATTAATATTTCTGATAAATATATAGGGATTAGATATCATGACGATCAAGTCAATATGGTTCATGCTTATGAAGAAGAAATATCATCAGTAGATTCTGTTAATCCTATTTATGACTTTCAAAACATTGTACCTTCATATATTTTTGATGAATTTATTGTTGAAAAAAATAAGTATATTCAATCAGACTCATTGTTTTTTGATGTAACTGAGGCAGATTTAATACCCAATTATTATGCAAATGTTGATACTGAGATTTTAGAAGAAAGTAATTTAGGGTTCAATGTACATGCTGGTGGAGCTTATATTTATGATAGCGACTATGCGACCTTTGCCATTGAGCCTTATTTTTCATGGAATAATTTAGATGTAATTTTAAAAATAGATGAATATATTGACCTTCAAGATTCTGAAATAAAAATTAATGATTGGCTCGACCCTTCTGTATTATTATCAAAAATAAATTATATTTCCTATTACAATGACAATAAAACAGTATTTCTTAATGTTGGGAAATTAAAAAATCTAACTTTTGGCCATGGACAGCTTCTTCATAAATATTCTAATTCATATAATTATCCAGTAATGCAAAGGACGGGCGCTCAAGTTCATGTTTCGCCTAAGAATAAACATTCATATTCATTTGATTTTTTTATATCTGATGCGGCTCAACTAATTAATGATGGAGGATTCTACGGATATCATTTTTCACTATTCTTATCTAAGTTTTTTCCTCTTGAATTAGGTTATGGATACCTTGCTGATCTGAATCAATACTCTGAAGTAGATTTCGATTTTGTATCAGGAATAAAAGCACGTGAATTTGATTTGGAGTACAATATTACTAAAAATAAAAAATATGAAATAAATTTAATATCAGAGTTTGATGCTATATACTTTAATAAAACTTTAAAATACTATAGATATGATGATGAAGATGGTGTGTCTAGTGCATTGAAGCAAAGGGATGGTACGTTTGGTGCGATGGCTGGAGCAAAGTTTATTTTTGATAGTGGCCATAAATTTTTAACAGGCTTCCATTACAATGGAGAGTTATATACTCCATATTATTTTTCATCTACGTATGATTTTGAAAAGATAAGAACTTTAGTTTTTAACCCTTCTTCAAATAGTTCTCACAATTTAAATTCGACCTTACCATTTTTTGATGATATTTGTAATAATGAAGCTGAAGAATCTTGCTCTGAAGGAGACCTCTTGTATCTATCTAAAGAGTTGTACCCATTATTTTCTAAAGATGATTTTGTTTATTCTACGATAGGAACATCTTTGGAATATGAGTACAATTATTATAATAAAAGAGGTGTGAGTATGTCTGGTATGTACCTTGTTGATAATTCAAATAAAAGCAATAGATCTTATTATTTGTTTGATTTTGAAATATTTTCAAAAGGTGGATATCTGTTTAGTTGGCTAGATAGTTATAAACTATATTTTCATAGAAATTTTTCAGTTTCTAATAGTAATCAACAAAATATTATGTTTGGAACACAATTTGATATCAAAATTTTCGAGTCCCTTGAATTGAATATTGACATGCAAAATGTATTTTATGATATAAATCAAGATTCAGATACAGAAGATATTAAAATGATACATTTTATATTTAAGTATCAATTTTGACAAATAATATGGATTTAAAAAAGAAATGAAGTTTAGTTCGTTTTTATGTATTTTATTGGGTATTAAAATAGTGGGCATTGGAATAGGTGTAATCATTGGTTATTACCTTTACGATAGAAATTTTGCTTATCATTACCTCTATCTAACTATTCCAATATTAACGCTGGGTAGTCTACTAATAATGTTTGGTTCTCTTAGTAGAAATGAAAGTAACTAATTTATGTTAAGTAAAAAAAATATTAATGAAGATTTAACTCCTGAACAGAAGGAACGAATTCAAAAATTAAAGGTCATTATAGATAAGTTTGAAAATATTGCCTTAAACTATGGCCCTACTTCTGCTGATGAGTTAAAAAATAGAATAAATAAAGTTGTTAGAAGCTTTGACAATGAATTTAAATTAATTTTAGAAAAAAAGTTTGATCTATTCTGGAACAGTAAAAAAAGAGGTGAAAAAAAATCTGGAAATGATTTTTCTGGGATGGATGTCCCGAAGTTTCTTCGGAATTATAAAAAATAATTTTATTTCTGTGCTAGATGGGGAGTTAGCGGTTCCTTGTAACCTGAAATCCGCTTACGCAGGATTGAATTCCGATGGATGGATTTTGCTGAGCTTGGTATTTAGTATAAGTGGTGTTGACTCTTTTAGCTCTGCGCAATGATATAAGCTTGAAACCCGTCAGGTCTGGAAGGAAGCAGCGGTAGAGTCCATTATTATGTGCCGTAGAAACCTGAAAGTGAGCTGGCTGTATGAAATATCATTCAAACAGAAGATTCTACCATCGGTGCACAGATAAATAGATACTTAATTTATGTCTTATCAAATATTATCATCAAAATGGAGACCGCAGTCCTTTGATCAAATTATTGGTCAAGAGCATATTACACAAACCTTAAAAAATGCCATTTCGATGGATCGTTTAGCTCATGCTTTTTTGTTTTCTGGTCCTAGGGGAGTTGGAAAAACTACAACAGCTAGAGTGCTTGCCGCTACGGTTAATAGCGTTAGTAATTATAGTGATTGTCTAGATATCATCGAGTTAGATGGTGCTTCAAATAGAGGAATAGATGAAATTAGAGAGATAAGAGAATCTGTTAAGTTCCCTCCAACAAGTGTAAAGTATAAAGTCTATATCATTGATGAAGCTCATATGTTAACTGAACAGGCTTTCAATGCACTTCTAAAGACGCTTGAAGAGCCTCCTAGTTACATAATTTTTATTTTAGCTACTACGGATCCGCAAAAAATGCCTCAAACTATACTTTCACGGACACAGAGATATGATTTTATGAGAATGAGTAGCCATGCTATTATTGATAGATTGAAATTTATTTTAAGTGAAGAAAAGATAGAATATGCTTCTGATTCTTTAGATTTAATTGCTCAGAAATCTGATGGTAGCATGAGAGACGCTCTTAGTATGTTAGATCAGATTATAGCATTCTCTGATAATAAGATTACAGTTAAAAATATTAGATCAGCAATAGGGCTCATTGATCAAGAGGATATTTTTGAATTGTTTGAATATGTAATAAATCAAGATGCAGATAGTGCTATAAAAAAATATAATTTAATTCTTGAGACAGGTGTCTCATCAAAAGTTTTTATAGATGATTTGTGTTCATTTTTAAATGAAATTATGTTGATTAAAATTAATCCAAACAATGATAAAATATTTCTCTCTGAAGAACTTAAAAATAATATATATAGTAAAACTCCATTTCAGATGAATGATATTCTAAGAATGTTAAATATATCTTTAAGACTGAGTAGTGCATTTAAAAGAATTGATAATGTCAAGATTTCTATTGAAGTACTGATTATGAAATTTATAAGTATAATAGCTCAGAATAGTAAATATAATCAATTTAGTAAAAGTAATTTAAACATACCTAAGAGCGATTTAAAATCAAATGATAATAATGAATTAATTAAAGATAATCAAAATGATAGAGAAGAGGATCAGGTTGTCCAGAAAGAAGCTGTGGAGCCTGAGATATTAAGTCATAATTCAGATGAAATTCCATCTAAAGATACTGTTAATATTACAAATTTAGATAACAATCAAAAGCTTGACTTGTCTGATATTGAAAAATTTGATTTACTTCAACAGAATTGGGAAGATATTCTATGTAAGATTGATGAGACCAATAGTAAATTGAGTTCCTTTTTAGAGGAAACTCAAATTATAAGCTTATCTGATAATGTTTTACATCTAGAGGTAAATAATGGAAATAGTTTTATTAAAAAAGTTATAGATACAGATCAGTCAATAATTAAAGATATTATAAAAAACATCTGTAAGCTTGAAGTAACTATTTCGGTTAAAGTAAATAAAACTTTAGATGAAAAAGAAGAAGTCTCTATCGAAAATACCAAAGAAGAAAATCATCCATTACTAGATGATGCAATTAATATATTTAAGGGAAAAATAATTTCCTAAAGGAGGATTGAAATGTTTCCAAAAGGTGGAATGAAGGGGCTAATGAAACAAGCCCAAGAAATGCAAAAAAAGATGCAAAAAATGGAAGAAGAACTAAAAGAGCTTCGTATTAAAGGCTCTGCTTCAGGGAATCTTATTGAATTTGAAGCAAATGGGAAAAAAGAAATAACTTCAGTTAAAATTGATCCAGCCATATTAGAAGAGGACGTTGATATGATTGAGGATTTAGTATTAGCTTCAATAAAACAAACTTATAGAAATGTTGATGAGCAAGTTGGAGATAAAATGAAAGCAGCAACTGGTGGTCTCAGTATCCCTGGGATGTAATGATATCTCTTCCTAACACGCTATTAAAATTAGTAGAGTCATTTAAGCGGCTTCCTGGGGTAGGTGCAAAAACAGCAGAAAGATTAGCCTATCATATGATTGAGAGTGATGAACTTTACAATTTAGAGTTTTCTCAAAATATTTTAAGGATTAAAGAGTGTTTGAGTGTATGTGATGTTTGTTTTTTTTATATCGAAAATGAGTCTGCTTGTACTTGTTGTAGTGATGATAGAGACAATACGAAGATATGTGTTGTGCAGCGTGCAAAGGATGTAATATCTATAGATAAAGCAGGATATAATGGATTATACCATGTGTTAGGTGGTGTGCTATCTCCTCTGGACCAAATTGGTCCTGAAGATTTAAATATATCTAGTTTATTTTCAAGGATTAGTAGTGAAATACAAGAAATTATTTTAGCTACAGATACTAGTTTAGAAGGAGATGCAACTTCAATTTATTTAGCTAGCCAAATTGAAAAAGATTATGATAATATAAAGATTTCTAAGTTAGCAAGAGGAATACCAGTTGGTGGGCAATTTGAATATATAGATGAGATGACATTGATGAGAGCATTCGATGAGAGAAAAGAAGTGTGAAGAAACAGATTCCTAATACACTCACTATTTTTAGAATTATTTTAGTCCCTATATTTATTTATGTAATACTCTCAGATATGAATTTTTCATATTTATTAGGATTAGCTATATTTATAATTGCGTCCATCACCGATGCTTTAGATGGAAAACTAGCTAGAAAATATAATGTAGAATCAAAATTTGGAATATTTATGGATCCTCTTGCAGATAAAATGCTTGTAATGGGCGCTTTTTTTGCTTTCCTTTTTATCCCAATACTAAATAATATAGTTTGTATATGGATGGTTGTGCTAATTCTATTAAGGGATATACTTGTAACTTTATTACGATTATTTATGAAAAAGAAAAACTTACTTATGGCTACTTCTAAAATTGCAAAACTGAAAACAACATCTCAGTTAATGTCAATTATTTTGCTTCTTTTGGCTCTCAGTATTAACTCTAAGGTATCTATAACTTTATTTGCTGAATATCTTTTTAGCATAATGATTATTGTTACTTTATTTACGGTTTATACGGGCGTTGACTATTACTACAAAAATTTGAAACTAATGAAGAGTAAAAATTAAGCTATGTTTCGTAGTTTCTGGCTATTTATTTCAACATTTTTCTATATTGGGAAAATTAAATACGCTCCTGGAACAATTGCAAGCTTAGCTACTTTTTGTATATGGTCTTTTTTTTCTCCAATGGACTTTATTTTTAGAATAGGATTGATTCTATTCTTACTTATTTTATCTATCATCTCAATTCATTATTCTATTTCTTTCTTCGAAGAAGAAGATCCACAGCCTATTGTGATAGATGAAGTTATCGGGATGAGTATAGCATTGTTTTTTATAACAGAAAAATTGATTTTAATGATTGTTGCTTTTGCTTTGTTTAGATTATTTGATATTTTGAAACCATCAATTATTTTCTATTCTCAAGATTTCAAGCAACCCTACGGGATTCTTATGGATGATATCTTAGCAGGTATTTTTTCTGGATTAATACTCTTTCCTTATACATGGTAAGTGCTTGTATAATAGCTATTGGAGATGAGCTTCTAAATGGTTTTACTGTTGACTCTAATTCCCATTGGGTTAAAAGTAAGCTCTCAAGCTTTGATGTTGAAATTCAAAAGTCTATTATTATCCCAGATAGAAAAGAAGTTATCAAGTCTGAATTAGATTTATGTATAAAGCAAAAATATAATTATATATTTATTTCAGGTGGATTAGGACCAACTCATGATGATCTAACCAAAAAATCTATATCAGAATATTTGAGTTGTCCCTTAATTATTAATCAAAAATATTTTGATAAATTAAAAAAAAGGTTTTCAAGTCATTATAAAGCTAGTTTGAGTGCGGAAGAAATCAAGAATATAGATAATAGCGTAATAACACAAGCTCAAATTCTTGAAAAATCTGATTCTATCTCTAATTTTATTGGAACTGCACTTGGAATGACTTTCATTGAACAGAATTCAAGAATATTTGTACTTCCTGGGGTTCCTAAAGAGCTTAGGGATATGTTTACCAGGACCATTATTCCTAAATATTTTATGAGAAGCACAACGAAGCAAGTTATTACTTTAAAGACTACTGGAATTACAGAGACTAATTTATTTAATTTATTAAAGGATACTATCTCTAGTACGGAAATTCTTAAAATATCATTTTTGCCACATTTTACAGGAGTAAATATTAGGATAGAAGGGCATGGTTCTAATTTATTCGATGAGACTGTAAAAAAAATAAAAGATAAATTAAATGATTTTTATTATGGATGCGATAATGATACAATTGAATATGTTGTTTCAAGATTGTTGATGAAGCATAAAATATCCCTATCAATAGCAGAATCATGTACTGGAGGATTGATATCTAAGAAAATTACAGATGTGAGCGGTAGCTCGAAATATTTTAAAGGAGGAATCGTCGCATACTCTAATACTATCAAAGAAAGAAATCTGGGAATCTCATCAAAATTATTAGACAAATTTGGAGCTGTAAGTGAGGAGGTAGCAGCAGAAATGTGTAGGCAGGTCGCGGATTGTTTCAATACAGATGTAGGCTTGTCAATTACAGGGATTTCAGGACCATCAGGTGGAAGTAAAAATAAACCTGTTGGTACATGCTATGTAGGACTTTTTTTTAAAGGAGAGACTCTAGTTAAAAAGTTTATTTATAATATGAACGATAGATCTATAAATAGAGATATTGCATCATTTGCAGCTTTAAATTTTATTAGATTAAAATTAAAGGATAATAAATGAAGAAAAGATTTTTTTTAGGATTTAAAATCCCACGATCAATCATTGAGACAATTAGTATGATTAAAACTACGTTTAATGATAGTCAGCAAAATTTCAAATGGGTTTCGGGCAATAATTTACATTTAACATTGCTATTCTTAGGAGAACATAAAACGGATCAAATTTCTAAAATTTCTAAAATAATTGATAAGACGCTGCAAGACTATAGTGATTTTATATTCTCAATTCATGGCACTGGTACTTTTTCTGACGATAGAATTCTTTGGCTTGGAATCGATAAAGGTAGAGATGAATTGGTCGCAATCAACTACGAACTTCAAATGCAATTAAGAGAATATATTAATTACATTAATAATAATAAGTTTAATCCTCACATTACAATAGCAAGAAAGAAAAAAGATTGTATTCACAATAAAATAGATGTGAAGAATTTCATGAATTCTGTATATTTTCCTATAGAATTTCACGTCAATTTTTTTACTTTATTTGAAAGTAGAATTATAAATAATAAAGTTCACTATAAACGGATTAAAGAATTCAATTTAACCTAAAGGAAAAAAATATGAGCTCCGATAATAAAACTCTAGATTTAGCTGTTACTCAAATAGAAAAACAATATGGTAAAGGCTCCATAATGAAACTAAATGAAGAAGTAGTTGATAAGGTCCAAGCTATTTCTACTGGTTCAATCTCTCTTGATGCAGCAATTGGAATAGGTGGAGTTCCCAGAGAAAGAGTTGTGGAAATTTATGGTCCGGAATCTTCAGGAAAGACGACGTTGACGCTTCACATTATAGCTCAAGCTCAAAAAAATGGAGGACAAGCAGCTTTTATTGATGCAGAGCATGCATTTGACCCAGATTATGCAAAGAAACTAGGTGTTGATTTTGATAATTTATTATTTTCTCAACCAGATAATGGAGAGCAAGCATTAGAAATTGCAGATATTTTGGTTAGAAGTGGACAACTAGATGTTATCATTATTGATTCAGTAGCAGCCTTGGTCCCAAAGGCTGAGTTAGAAGGAGATATGGGAGATTCGCATATGGGACTTCAAGCTAGGCTCATGTCTCAAGCATTAAGAAAATTAACAGGTACTGTTAAGAAGTCTAAAACTTGCGTAATTTTTATTAATCAGCTTAGACATAAAATCGGAGTTATGTTTGGAAGCCCAGAAACTACCACTGGTGGGAATGCATTAAAATTTTACTGTTCTTTGAGACTTGATATTAGAAGAATTGGTTCAATTAAGGATGGAGATTCAATTATTGGGAATAAAACTAGAGTTAAGGTTGTCAAAAATAAAATGTCCTCTCCTGGTAGGATGTGTGAATTTGACATAATGTTTGGAGAAGGAATTTCTTATGAAGGTGATTTATTAGATCTCGCTGTTAAGGCAGAAATAGTTAAAAAAATGGGCTCATGGTATTCTTATAATGAAGAAAAAATTGGTCAAGGGCGTGAAAATGCTAAACAGTATATTAAAGATGATGATAAGTTTTCTAAAAAGTTAGAGAAAGAAGTTAAAGAGTTTTTGGGTATTTAAAAGGTGGAAGATTATATTATAAATCCATTTAGCCAAGAATGGATTGTAACCAATTCAATCACTTTATTGTCGATATTTTTTATCATATATATTGGTAAGAATATTATGACTTCAAAAATTAATAAAATCAAATTGGGATATGTAATAGGAGCCATACTTGTATTAAGATTCTTTGCTTCCCATTTGTATCAAATATATGGAGATCCTTTTAGATGGAATTTAATGGAAAGTCTCCCATTGCAGTTGTGTGGCGTGTCTGCTATAATATCATCAATTCTATTATTTAGATTTAATCAATTCTTTTATGAATTTTTAGTTTTACTAGGCCTGCCTGGAGCAATTATCTCTCTATTGACCCCTGAAATGACGATGGGTTATTCTCCATTTTTACTAGTTGAATATTTTGTTTCCCATGGTGGTATTGTATTGTCAGCTTTTTATCTTACTATCGTGTTAGGGCACAGGCCGAGTCTTGGTTCTTGGAAAAAAATTGCAGTTGCATCTCAGGTGGTCCTTTTATTTTCCCATTTAGCTAATTTATGGCTAAATAAAACATACCCCGATGCTCCAGTTTTAGCTAATTATATGTATACAGTTATACCGCCTCATGTCGATTTGCCTTTATTGATTTGGGATAGCTATTATTATGTTGGATTTGAAATTTTTGGATTTATGTTTATAATGATTTCCTACTTTTCCTTTACTAGGAAGAAAGCGGAATTAAAATAAAATGATAAAAAAAACTATATATTCATTTCTTTGTTCTTTGCTTTTAATTAGTGCAGCCTTTTCACAAAACTCAAATATGGTCAGCTATATTGCAACAGGTAGTTTCGGTGCTGCAACTATAGATGGAAAAATTTATAATCAAATTTCATTTAGACCTGAGATTAAAATTAAAAAGATGGGAATTGGATTAGATATTAATATTTATATTAATGAGAATGGTGAAATATATTCAGGAAATTGGAAATTTGATGATACTGAAGCAGCCTTTCAAAGCATTATGGATAAAATTTATTATGTTAGATGGGGTACTAAACATGATAAGTTTTACTTCCGTGCGGGATCTTTAGAATCAGTAACCTTAGGATATGGAGCTCTTATTGAACGATACACAAATGCACTAGAATATCCTCAAGTTAAAAAACTTGGTTTAGACTTTATTTATGGTACTGATAAAATTAAATTTGAGTATGTCCAAAGTGACTTTAAAACAACTCCAAGCTTGATAGCTTTGGGTACGGTATATAATTTAGCTCCAAGAATTAATCTATTTCTTAATTTGGCTCACGATATGAATCAATGGAGTCGCTTAGATGATATTCCTTCAAATATAAACTATGAAGATTATATGGATATCTGTCTAGGCCTAATTGAGAATAACCCCGATATAGCAGCTCTTATAGATTGCGAAGAAGAATACCAAAAATCAATAAATGAATCCCAGTATAGCGGTAAAAATAATGTAAGTGGAATTTCGATAGGTGCAGACTATGTATTTAGCGAAAAAATGGCATTTTATACCGAATTGGTTAAATTGATTGGCAAGACTGGCAACAATGAAGAAGATGAATTAGGGAGTGGTATTATTTTCCCTGGACTATCCTATAGATTTAAAAATGGAAAGTTCCAAATTGAAGGAAGGCATGTTATTGCTGATAACTTTGTATTTAATTATTGGGATAGATCATATGATATTCAAAGGACTGTTCAAACTAGTGATGATCAATATTATACAAAAGAGGAAGAACTTTTTAATTTTAAAAAGATGTCTGGATTGTATACATACTTTACTTATGACTTATTAAATGTAATGAATTTTTTTGTAGGATATCAAGATTTACGAGGAGATGATCCATATAAATCATTCACTTCAAGCATTAACGTTAATCCTAATCTGATTCCAAAAGTTCAAAAAATAGAATTTTTTTATCAGGCAAATAATGTTAATAATCCATTTGAAATAACTGAAGGATTAATTCACGGATATGATATAGGAGTTGAAGCTTCAGAGCGCATGACTATTACATATCAATCAAGAACTACTTATAGAAAGGATCAGAATGGGGAATATGAGCCAGTAAGAATAATGCAGCTTGATACCCAATTCGATTTTTAAATGAACTCAAAAGAATTAAGACAACACTTTATTGATTACTTTGTAAATAAGCAAAAACATACTTTTATTCGTAGTTCTGCAGTTGCACCTATGGATGATCCAACTTTATTGTTTACTAATGCGGGTATGAATCAATTTAAAAATATTTTTTTAGGAGAGGTAGAGCCATCAGATACTAAAGTAGTAAATAGTCAAAAATGTATTAGAGTTAGTGGCAAACATAATGATTTAGAAGAAGTCGGTGTTGATAACTTTCACCATACTTTTTTTGAGATGCTAGGTAATTGGTCTTTTGGTGATTATTATAAAAAAGAAGCAATCACTTGGGCATGGGAATATTTAACAGATGAATTAAAACTTGATAAATCAAGGTTATGGGTAACTGTATATAAAGATGATAGTGAGTCAGAATCTTTATGGAAAGAGGTTACTGATATTAGTCCAGATAGAGTATTAAGGTTTGGAGATAAGGATAATTTTTGGGAAATGGGTGACACGGGTCCATGTGGGCCATGTACAGAGATTCATTATTTCGTAGGAGATGATCCATCTAAGCAAAGTCCATCCGGAGTTAATTCTGAAGACTTATATAGAGAAATATGGAACTTGGTATTTATCCAATACAATAGGACTTCAGATGGGAAGCTACATGAATTGCCCATCAAGCACGTTGATACAGGAATGGGGTTTGAAAGAATTTTATCAACAGTTAATGGAATAAAAGATCATTACGAAACAGATTTATTTAAGCCTATTATAAATAAAATTGAAGAAGTATCATCTGTTAAAGTTGATACTCCACATAGAGTTATTGCAGATCATTTAAGAATGCTTTCATTCTCAATTGCAGATGGTGTTATGCCATCAAATGAAGGTAGAGGTTATGTTTTAAGAAGAGTTCTAAGAAGAGCGTCTAGGTATGGGAGGATACTAAATTTAAAAGACCCATTTATATTTAATCTTGTTGATGTAGTTGTTGAAATTATGGGTGAGACTTATCCAGAGTTAATTGATAAAAGAGATCATGTAAAGGCTGTTATTAAATCAGAGGAAACATCTTTCCTGAAAACTCTGGATAAAGGGATACATTTGTTTGATGAAATTGTTTCTAATCTTGATAAAGATAAAAAAATAAGTGGAAAGGATGCTTTTAAATTATATGATACTTATGGATTTCCTATTGACTTAACTCTTTTACTTGCAAAGGAAAAAGAGATTAGCGTTGATATGGATTCTTTTGATTCTGAGATGAACAAGCAAAAAAATAGAGCTAGAAAATTTGGAAAATTTTCTACTCAAGATGAAGAGATTCCATGGACAGTGTTAATTGAAACTGAAAAAAGTGATTTTCGTGGTTATGAACAGCTTAACTTAGAATCGAACATTGTTAAATATAGAAAAAACAATGATTACTATGAGTATGTATTAGATCAAACTCCATTTTACGCTGAATCTGGAGGACAGGTTGGAGATACAGGACTCATTTACAATGATTCATATGAATTCAATATCATAGATACAATAAAAATAAACGGTGAGAGTGTTCATGTTTCAAAAGATTTTGATGAGAAAGTAAATAATAAAAATCAAGTAAAGTGTTCTGTGGAGCCTAGTCTAAGGAGAATGACTAGAGCCAATCATACAGCTACTCATCTTTTACACTCTGCGTTAAAAATAGTATTGGGTAGTCATGTACAGCAAGCTGGCTCTCTTGTAGATTCAGAAAGATTACGTTTTGATCTTACTCATTACAATAAAATTTCTGATAAAGAGCTAGAAGAAATTGAAACAATTGTTAATGATAAAATTCAAGAAAATATTACCCTAGATATATCGTTAATGAATTTTGATGATGCGAAGGAGAGTGGAGCTATTGCGATGTTTAATGAAAAATATGACGAAGAGGTAAGAGTGGTAGATGTGGTTGGCTTTTCAAAAGAACTATGTGGGGGAACGCATGTTGGAGCTACTGGAGAAATTAGATTATTTAAGATAATCAGTGAAGGCTCATTGTCAACAGGAGTAAGGAGGATAGAGGCCGTTACAGGAAATAATGCATTAGCATATTTGAATAATCTAGGTAAGATTGTATCTAAAATTAAAAAAGAGACAAGTTGTGGAGATGATGAAGTATTTGATAGAGTACAGAAATTAATTTCTGATAGTAAAAGTAAAGATAAGGAAATAAATCGATTACTAAATGAGAATCAGCAGTATAGGATCAATTATTTAATAGAAAACTCACTGCAAATTTCCAATCATGATGTAATAATATCTAAAGAGGAAAATATATTTAATTTAAAGGAATTTGGAGATAAAATATTAAAAACGTCACCAAATAAAACGATTGCAGTTATAGGAACTATTTTAAATGAAAAGCCAATGCTTCTATGCGTTATATCAAATGATTTAACTAATCACATATCAGCGAAAGAAATAATTTCTTCTTTATCAAAAATTATTATGGGTGGAGGTGGAGGTAAAGATTCTCTAGCTACAGCTGGAGGTAAAGATGCAAGTAAATTGGATGAAGCGCTAAAAAAATCACAAAAAATAATTGAGGAAAGAATGAATGAAAGATTATGATCCTGAATTAATATTTAATAAAGGGAAAAGGGGAAAAATTGGATTTTCTACACCTAAAACAGATTGTCCAGATATCCAAATGGAAAGCATTATTGATTCTAGTTTATTAAGGGAATCTGTTTGTAGCTTGCCAGAAATTTCCGAACCTGAAATTGTTCGTCATTTTACTAATCTTTCGGTTAAAAACCATCATATTGATAAAGGCTTTTATCCTCTCGGATCTTGTACAATGAAGTATAACCCTAAAATTAATGATATGATTGCTGGAATGGATAATTTTAAAAATATTCATCCATTGCAAGACCCTTCTAAATCTCAGGGTTGTTTAGAGGTATTGTTTAATTTAGAATCTATTCTGAACTCTATAACGGGTATGCATTCCACAACCCTTCAACCTAGCGCTGGTTCTCAAGGGGAATTTGCAGGAATTCTTGTTATGAGTAAATATCATGAGAGTAAAGGGAATAGTAAAAATAATATTATTATACCTGAATCAGCTCATGGAACTAATCCAGCTAGCGTTGTTTTGGGAGGATATACTCCAGTTAAAGTTGGGACAAACTCAAGAGGAAGAGTTGATATAGAGGACTTAAAAAGTAAAGTTGATGATGATACGGTTGGAATGATGTTGACACAGCCAAACACATTAGGCTTATTTGAAGATGAAATTGAAACAATCTCTCAAATAATTCATGATGTTGATGGATTAATGTATATGGATGGTGCAAATCTTAATGCTTTGCTAGGTATATCAAAACCTTTTGATATGGGATTTGATATTACTCATATTAATTTGCACAAAACTTTTTCTACTCCTCATGGCGGCGGCGGACCAGGTGCTGGGCCAATATGCGTGGTAGAGAAGTTATCTGACTTTCTTCCGATACCTAGAGTCGTAAAAAATGATGATAAATTTGAACTATCATATGATCATAAGAATTCTATAGGTCGTTTACATAGTTTTTATGGAAATTTTTTGGTTTTAGTCCGTGCATATTCCTATATATTATCAATGGGTGATTCAGGTCTAGAGAAAATGTCTAAAGTTGCAATATTAAACGCAAACTACCTTAAGAAGCAGTTAGAAAAAAAATATGATATTCCTTATTCAGATGGTAGTTTGCATGAATTTGTTATTTCAGCTGTAAAACAAAAAAATAGAGGCGTCAAAGCTCTAGATATAGCAAAAGCATTACTAGATTATGGTTATCATTCACCTACAATTTATTTCCCTATAAATGTACCAGAAGCTATGATGATAGAGCCAACAGAGTCAGAGAATATTGATACTCTTAACAATTTTTCTAATTGTATGATTGAAATTGATTCTAAAATTGATGAAGATCCAGAAAGTATAATTGATTCTCCTTCAAAAACACCAGTAGGAAGATTGAATGAAACAAAAGCTAATAGAGAGCTAGATATTAATCACTATTTTAATGATGAAGTATAGTTTAGATAAGAATAAAATATGTATAAGTATAGGTAAGGGTGAACTTGTAAATGCGTCTATATTAAATGTGGCGATGAGAAATAAAGTTGAATTTGGATGGGTTAATGGGATTGGAGCCATATCTGACCCTGAAATTGGATTTTATGATATTGAAAATAAAGAATATATAAAAAAAATAGTACCTGGGCATTTTGAACTAGTTAGTTTGCAAGGAAATTTAACTTACAAGGATGATGAACTTTTTATACACTCTCATATAGCTTTTACAGATGTGAATTTTCAAGCTTATGGAGGTCATCTATTCGATTGTAAAATTGCAGTAGCTGGTGAATTCATAATATTTAACGGCCAAAATAAACTATCTCGTAATTATGATGATGAAACTGGTTTATTTTTGTGGGATTGTAAAATATGATTAATAGAATAAAAACAAATAAGGCTCCTAAAGCAATTGGAGCATATTCTCAAGGTGTATTATCCAATAATTTAGTCTTTACTTCTGGTCAAATTGGAATTGTTCCAGAGACTGGTGAACTTATACGGGGAAACTTTGAAAAAGAGGTTTTACAAGTTTTAAATAATGTTTCAGCTGTTTTAGAAGCTGGAGGTAGTAGTATTAAAAGTGCTATAAAATTAACTGTATTTTTAACAGATTTATCAAAATTTAAAATTGTGAATGATGTTTTTATTGAATTTTTTAATGAAAAATATCCTGCAAGGTCTGCTGTAGAGGTATCGGGACTTCCTCTTAATGCAAATATTGAAATAGAAGCTATAGGTGAAACTTTATGAGTAAAATCATTGTTTTTTTACTATTTTTCTGTCTTATTTTTTCATCTACAATGCAAATTGATTCAACCTTGATAAGAGATTCAAGTAAGTCATTTAAGTGGTCTATTATACCAATTGCATCACAAGGACAGATGTATAATAAAAAGTATTTAAAATCTATGCTATTTGTAGCAGGTCAGTCATACTCACTTAATAGAGTTCTTTATTATAGCCAGTATGAAGATATATCTAATTTAAAGATGAGAAATAAATTTGGCTGGTGGTTTTTAGGTATATATATTACAAGTATGATAGATGCATATATAGATGCAGAGTTATCAACTTTCCCAGAAAGGAAAAATTAATATGTGTGGTATTGTAGGTATAAAATCACAGAAAGAAAATGTCTGCTTATCAATATATAATGCGTTGACTGTTCTGCAGCATAGAGGACAAGATGCAGCAGGTATGGCAGTTTCGGATAAAAATGGTTTTTTGAAAATGCATAAGGATAATGGACTCGTTAGAGATGTTTTTTCAGAAGAGAAAATGCACATGTTATCTGGAGATATAGGGCTTGGTCACGTTAGATATCCAACTGCAGGTACTATGAGAAATGCTGAAGCCCAGCCATTTTATGTAAATTCTCCATTTGGGATTGTTCTGGTTCATAATGGGAATTTAGTAAATACCGTTGATTTGCGTTCTGAATTATACAAAGAAGATAAGAGGCATGTTAATACTCAGTCTGATACTGAAGTTTTAATAAATGTTTTTGCTAGCGCCATAGAAAATAACCTTGATGGCAAACTAGATGATAAATGTATTGCTAAGGCAGTGAGTGAAGTTCACAATAGAGTAGTAGGAGCTTACTCTGTCATTGCGATTATACTTGGATATGGTATGATTGCCTTTAGGGACCCAAATGGAATTAGACCTTTGATTATGGGAAAGAAGGATAATGGAACTCACATGATCGCCTCTGAAAGTGTTTCTTTGGAATGCTTGGGATATAAAGTTGATCGAGATATTCATCCAGGCGAAACAGTTGTTATTAAAAATAATGGTGATATCAATAGCTATATGTTCGATGGAGATACTAAGAGAAATCCATGTATTTTTGAATATGTCTATTTAGCTAGACCTGATAGTACTATAGAAGAAATCAATGTATATGAAAGTCGTTTATCTATGGGGCGATATTTAGCCAAAAAAATAAAGAATACACTTTCTAAAAAAGAACTGGATGAAATAGATGTGGTGATACCTATTCCAGATACCAGTAAAACTAGCACAGTCCCACTAAGTTTAGAATTGAATAAAGAGCTTAAGGAGGGATTTGTTAAAAATAGATATATAGGTAGAACTTTTATAATGCCAGGTCAAAAAATAAGGAAGAAATCTGTTAGACAGAAACTAAATACGATAGATATAGAATTTAGTGGTAAAAATGTTTTGCTTATAGATGATTCAATAGTAAGAGGAAATACTAGCAAGCAAATTGTTCAAATGGCTAGGAATTCAGGTGCTAAAAAAGTTTATTTTGCAAGCGCTGCACCACCAATAAAATATCCTAATGTTTATGGTATTGATATGCCTTTTGTAGAAGAGCTAGTTGCACATAGTCGTTCTGTTGATGAGATTTGCAAAGAAATAGGAGCTGACAAATTGATATATCAAGATTTAGATGATTTGATTAGCGCTGTTAAAGAGGGAAACCCTGAAATTCAAGATTTTGATACCTCTTGTTTTAGTGGTAAATATGTAACTAAAGGTGTAGATGATAAGTTTCTTGCAGAATTATCTATTACAAGAATAAAAGCTGATTTGTAGTATGATAAAAAATTTTTTAAAATCTCATCCTATGCATAAAAAGATCGCTCCTCTATTTGATCTTTTAATGATTTCAAGGCCTACTTTGTTTTTCAGCGTTTGGGTTATGATTTGCATAGGAATGTATATAGGGATGTTTTTAACTCATCAAAATTTATCTGTTAATATTACGGAGTTTAATTATAAAACAATTATGATGTTTGCTGGTATTTCTCTTATCTGTGCAGGGACATTTATTGTGAATCAATTATCAGATATAGAAGGAGATAAGATCAACCAAAAACTCTTTATTGTTGGTAATATTGTAACTCCTGAAAAAGCTTTAGTAATTAGTAGGATTATTCCTGTGGTTGGTGCTGTTGCTATTTTGATTTCTAAATGGATTGTTATCATTCCAGCATTATTAATATATTTTTTTTGGGGAAAATTATATAATGACAAGCAATATGATTGGAAATCT
>MDSZ01089697.1_pt1 | contig 21525 bp, 18 predicted proteins | sample 811201 | NCBI WGS metagenome assembly MDSZ01 (sample SAMN05326647, study PRJNA326480) | marine metagenome | isolation source: seawater | place: Indian Ocean: North | collected 2010 | reverse complement strand
TTTCTGGCACGCTAAACATATGAAAAAAATTCCACAAAAACATCAAAAATTGAAAGTAGTTTCAGCAATAGGTATGTTTTATGATTTAGAGGATCCATCTGAATTTATTAAACATGCCGCAGATGCTCTTGATGATGATGGGATATTTGTTGCTCAATTAATGTGTTCACATTCAATGTTTAAAACAAATGATCTCGGAAATATTTGTCATGAACATTTAGAGTATTACTCTTATAATTCGCTTAAATATTTATTTGAAAAAAATGGTTTAAAAATCTTTAAAATGAGTGAGAACAAAATTAATGGAGGATCTTATAGAATATATTGTAAAAAAAATATTAAAAAATCAATTAAATACAAGGAACAAACAGGTCTTAAAAATATTTTAAAATTTGTAAAAAAAGTTAAAAAAAATAAAAGTGATACATTAAAATTTATAAGAAAAGCAAATGAACAAGGAAAAAAAGTATTTATTTATGGTGCCTCAACTAAGGGAAACACCTTACTTCAATACTATGGTTTAGATTCTAAACAAATCCCTTATGCTGCCGAAAGAAGCAAAACTAAATGGGGAAAATATACAATTGGATCTGGTGTAAAAATAATATCAGAAAAAATGGCTAGAAAATTAAATCCAGATTATTTCTTTGTAATGCCTTACGGTTTTATTGATGAATTTATTAAGAGAGAAAAAAAATGGATAAAAAAAGGAGGTAAATTTATTTTACCTTATCCAAAACTTAAAATTATTAAATGAAAAAAATTTTAATATTAGGTGTAACAGGTCAGGATGGTTCTTATGCTGCTGAATTATTTATTAAAAAAAAATATAAAGTTTTTGGTGTTGTAAGAAAATCGGCTACAAGTAATTTATCTAATATTCAACATTTGATAGATAAAAATTTTAGAAATTTTAAAATTTTAAAAGGAGATTTGTTAGATACTGTTTCATTGCACAATATCATATTTGCAGTCAAACCAGATCACATATATAATTTTGCTGATCAAGATCATGTTGGTTGGAGTTATAGTATTCCTTCATACTCAATGAAAACAACAGCGATGTCAGTTATCGATATACTTGAAATATTAAAAAAATCGAAAAAAAAAATAAAGTATTTTCAACCTATTTCGTCTAACATTTTTGGATTAACAAAAAAAAATAAACAAAATGAAAAAACTGAAATTAACCCTAACAGTATATACGCTTTAGGAAAAGCAACAGCGTTAATGGCATGTAAAATGTATTCCAGATCATTTAATATATTTGCTTGTGGAGCTATTTTTTATAACCATGAGTCTCCAAGAAGATCAAGCGAGTACGTAACAAAAAAAATTGTTAAACAATCTGTAGAAATTTTTAAAGGAAAGAGGAAATATATAGAACTAGGAGATATAAAAGCAAAAATTGATTGGGGTTATGCTAAAGATTATGTGGAAGCAGCTCATAAAATAATGAATCTAAGAAATCCTGATTTTTTCATTATAGCAACAGGAAAAAGTTATAGTGTTGAATATTTTTTATCCAAATGTTTTAAACATCTAAATTTAAATTATAAAAAATATTTAAAAGTAAATAAAAAACTTTTAAGACCCACAAAAACAAGTAATTTAGTTGGAGATACAAAAAAAGCATTTCAAGCTTTTAAATTCAGACCTAAAACCAATCTAGATGATTTAATAAAAATTATGATGGAAAATGAATTGAAAAAACATAATTAATGACTGAAAATATCTCTGTAATATTGTGTACCTACAATGAAGCAAGTGTAATTGAAAAAACTATAAATAAAATAAATGACGTACTGCCTGAGGGTGAAATTATCATAATTGACGATAATTCAAGCGATGGAACGCAAAATATAATTAAAAAATTATCTTTAAAAAATTTAAAACTTATAGAGAGAAAATCTAGAGGATTAGCATCTGCATGTATGGTTGGACTAATCTTTTCAAATAATGAAGTAGTTTGCTGGATAGATTCTAATCAGCCTAATTTAGCCACCGAAATTCCAAAAATGATTTCTAATCTCAAAGATGATAATATAGTTGTTATGTCTCGTTATGTTCAAGGTGGGGGTGATTTAAGATCAAAAAAAAGGATTTTAACTAGTAAAATAATTAATTATTTTTGTAGAATTATTTTAGACTCCTCAATAAAAGATTACACTAGTGGAATATTTGTAATGAAAAAAAAAATATTAATTGATGTTATTCCTTTTTGTTATGGTCATGGAGAATATTTTATAGAATTTTTGTATAGTGCAAAAAATAAAGGTTATAAAATTTTAGAATTACCCTTTGTGCAACCCGAAGATCTAGAAGGTATTAGCAAAACAGCAGGAAGTATTTTCAGATTTATGAGATTGGGTATCAGTTATTTTTTAAGAATTTTAATATCAAGATTGAAGAGACAATAAATGATTGAAAGAATAATAATTAATAAAAAGTTGTTTGCCCTAATAGTGAATAAAAATTTTAGAAAAAAAAAGGGTATTAACTTTTTTACAAGTGATGATTTAACCCAACAGGTAGGTTATATGAATCATCCAAAAAATTATAATATTCAACCACATCTTCATAAAAAAAGATTAACAAAAATTTTAGTAACGACAGAAATTATAATTATTTTGAAGGGACTCATTAGAATAGATTTTTATAGCTTAAAAAAAAAATATCTATTTAGTAAAAAACTAAAAGAGGGACAAATAATATTTTTAATGCATGGGGGTCATGGATTTAAGGTTTTAAAAGATACCCAAATGATCGAAGTAAAACAAGGTCCATTTAAAAAAGATAGTGATAAAGTAAAGTTTTTGAAAGTAGATGAAAAAAAAGTTAAATATAAATAAAAAAATAATTCCTGTTAGTTCTCCATTAATAACGAAAAAAGATATATCTTATGTTGTTAAATCTTTAAAAGAAGGATGGGTTTCTTCGTCGGGTCCTTACATAGAAAAATTTGAGGAAAAATTTAGTAAACATGTAGAAAAAAAATATGGAATATTAGTATCAAATTGTACAGCTGCATTAGAGATTGTTGTTAAATCCTTAAGAATAAAAAAAAATAATGAAGTAATTATCCCAAATTTTACTATAATTTCAAATGGTCTCTCGGTAGTTAAAAATAATTTAAAAATGGTTCCAGTTGATTGTGATTTAAAAACCTGGAATATGAATATTGATGAAGCTATTCAAAAAATAAATAAAAAAACTAAAGCTATTATTGCAACACATATTTATAATTATCCTTTAGAAATTGATAGATTAAAAAAAATTTGTCAAAAAAAGAAAATTTTTCTTATTGAAGATGCTGCGGAGGTCATGGGATTAAAGTATAGAAACAAATATTGTGGGTCATACGGGGATATAAGTGTTTTTAGTTTTTATGCAAATAAACAAATTACAATGGGCGAAGGTGGTATAATTTGCACAAATAACAAAGCTATAGCTGATAGGTGTAGAGCTTTAAGGAATCTATGTTTTGGAAAAAAAGATAGATTTAATCATGATGAAATTGGATGGAATTACAGAGCTACTAGTATGCAAGCAGCTTTGGGATTAAGTCAGTTAAAAAGACTGGACAAAATAGTCTCAAGAAGGAAACAAATTGGAAAAATTTATTACAATCTTCTAAAAGATAACCCATATATATATATCCCAAAGCCTAAGTTAAAAAATTTAGATAATATTTATTGGATAGTTGGAATTGTTATAGATAAATCAAAAACAAAAACAACTGCGAAAAAATTATCAGATTATTTAAAAAATAATAAAATTTTAACAAGACCTTTTTTTTGGCCAATGAATGATCAAAATATTTTTAAAAAAATGAATTTAAATAATAAAAAAAATCAGTTTCCAAATTCAGATTATTTATCAAAAAATGGTTTATACTTACCATCAGGACTAGGTATAAAAAATTCAGAAATTAGTTTTATATGTAAAAAATTAAATTCATATAAATTTAATTAAAATGTTAATTACTTCGATTTTTACTTCTCTCTTATTTATTTTTTTTCATAAATATATAGTTAGTATTTTAAAAATTTATGATAAGCCTGATAATTTTAGAAAAAAACATTTGATACCAACTCCTATCACTGGTGGTATTTTAGTTTATCTTAATTTTTTAATTTTTGTTTTATTTTTAAATTTTTCAAATGATTTTAATTTTGAATTTTTAAATATAGAAAAAAATTTTACTATAAAAAATTTAAATTTATTATTTTGTTTTTCGTCATTATTTTTTTTTATGGGATTAATAGATGACAAGTATACGATAAATAGTAATTTAAAATTTTTTATTAGTTTAGTTTTTGTATTATTATTTTTAAATTTAGATAATTCATTTTTAATTTCAAAAGTTCAATTTTCAATTATTAATTATACTTTTTTTCTTAACGGTATTAGTTCAATTTTAATTACTTCTCTTTGTTTTTTGTTGTTTATAAATGCTTTGAATATGTTCGACGGAATAAATTTACAGAGCTCTACATATTCTCTTTTTCTTATTTTTTTTTTGATTTTTAATAATTATTACTCTTTATTTTTATATATTATTATTATTCCATTAGTTTTTTTTATTTATTTGAACTATCTTGGTAAATCTTTTTTAGGTGACGGTGGGACATATTTAATCTCTTTTCTCTTAGGAGCGATATTTATCAAATTTTACAATTATGCATCAGTATCAGTTGATACAATTGTATTATTAATGATTATACCTGGAATTGACATGTTTAGGCTATTTTTCATTAGAATTTATAATGGAAGAAGCCCATTCAGTGCTGATAGAAATCATATTCATCATATACTTGTTGATAGGTTGAAGTATAATAATTCTATAATTTTACTAAATTTAATTAACCTAATAATACTACTTTTCGCACTTTATTATAATTATCCTTTGTTAATTATATTATTGCTTGTAATTGGATATTTTATCTTAATAAATAAAATTACTAAATAGTTTGAAATGCAAAATAAAAGTTTGAGACACAATTTAGTTTTTGTAGGATTAATTTTTTTTTTATTATTATTTTTAAAAATAAATTTTTTAGAGCCTACTTTACCGGGCATAGATTCTTCTTTTTATATCAACTGGATAAATTCTTTAAAAACTACAGATCATTTTTTTCCAAAAGGTAACGAAAGCTTTTGGTTAAACCTAATTAATGATAGTGAGTCTTTTTGTAATCAATTTCTCAGAAGATTTTATAATAACTTTACTTCTATTTTTAATATTTTTTCTATTTTTGTTTTTACTATTCTTTCATTTCTAACAGGTGATGGTTATGAAGGGTTTCATCTCTCATCACTAATAGTAAGTTCATTATCATCACTTTTAATTAGCGTTTATATATTGGAAAATTATAATAAAAATAATTTTAGAAAATACTTACTTATTTTTTTAGTAAACTTTTTTTATTTACTAAATTTTTCCAATTTTTATTACTCTGGTCAAGGAGTTCATAATCTTGGAATTTTTACATTATTATTATCACTTTATTTTATCCATAAAAATTATAAAAAAAAAATTTTTATTGATAACAAATTATTTGTTTTTGGAATAATAATTCCAATGTTTTCTCATTCTATTAACTTTTTATTTTTGTCTCCTTTTTTTTTTAGGAATTATTTTATATAGACGTCTAAAGTTAAATTATTATTTAAACAAAGAGGAGTTTTTAAGATTAGGTTTTTTAATATTCTTGATTTCTATTTCAGTATTAACAATTATTTTTACAAATGAAAATAATATCAAATTTGTCTCAAATTTTTTAAATTTTAGTTTTGAAAAATCTGAAGTACCTTTAAGTTATTATTTTCTAAAAAGAATTGAAACTGTTTATTTTTTAATTTCTAATTTTACAAATGTTTTTACGTACTTACAGATTTTAATAATAATCATATCATTATTTTTTTTGAAAAATAATAAAATTAAATATTTAATACTTTTTTATACTTTATTTTTTATAATCTTTACTCTGAACAATTATGCTTTTGGTCCATTTATGTATTTAATAAATATTATTTATATAATTCCGTGTTTATTTGCTTTGGAGTTGCTGAATAGAAAAAAAAGTAAAATAAAAAATATTATATTTTTCTTATTTTTAATTTTTGCAATAGACTCAATTTATAATTTTAATAGATTTTATAATTATAAAAAATTAAATAAATATGAAGATGCGTTTTTTAAAACCTATTTAAATAACAGTCCTATAATTAAAGATGAATTTAAAAAAATTAATTTATTTTTTAGCGACAAAGATTTAATTTTTAATTCATATTTCGCAAAAGATTTTTACTTTTCTATAAATCCTGATCAAAACAAAAATAAAAAATATTTTATTTTAGGTAAAAATTTTAGAAATCAACACAAAATTATTTTAAGAGATAAAATTTATATCCATTTTGGAAAATCAATTAATACACATAATATCTTGTGTTCAAAAATCCTTAAATTTAACTATGATTGTAATAATATTTTGCCTTTAAAAAATCTCACTATATTAAAAAAAATTTCGTTCGCAAATAATGATTATTATTTTTCTGTTTATTATTTCAAATAAATTAATTGTGTATGAAATTATACCAACTTGTGGTACTTGAGGCTTTAATTTAATAAAAAAATTTTTATGAAAAAAACTGCCTTGATTTTTGGTGTGACCGGACAAGATGGTTCGTACTTATCTGAATTTTTACTTAGTAAAAATTATATTGTACATGGAGTAAAAAGAAGATCTTCCTCATTTAATACTGACAGAATAGATCATTTATTTGTTAAAAATAAAAATTTTAAATTACATTATGGAGATGTAACCGACTCAATAAGTACTAAAAATATAATTAATAAAATTAAACCAAATGAAATATATAATTTGGCAGCACAGTCGCACGTAGCTGTATCTTTTCAAATTCCAGAATATACTAGTAATGTGGATGCAATTGGATGTCTAAGGATTTTGGAAGCAATAAAATCATGTAAACTCATAAATAAAACTAAATTTTATCAAGCAAGTACATCAGAAATGTATGGCAAAGTTATTGAAGTTCCTCAAACAGAAAAAACTCCATTTTATCCAAGAAGTCCATATGGTGTATCAAAAGTTTACGCTTACTGGATGTCAGTTAATTATAGAGAGTCATATAAAATGTTTGTTTGTAATGGAATATTATTTAATCATGAAAGTCCTAGAAGAGGGGAAACTTTTGTAACAAGAAAAATTACATTAGCAATGTCTAAAATAAAACTAGGTTTACAAAAAAAATTATTTTTAGGTAATTTGTATGCAAAAAGAGATTGGGGACATGCTAAAGATTACGTAGAGGTAATGTGGAAAATGTTACAAGTAAAAAAACCTGATGATTATGTTATTGCAACTGGAAAAAATTATACTGTAAAAGATTTTGTTAATCGTTGTGCAAAATATCTTAAAATGAAAATTATATGGAGGGGTAAAGGTCTAAATGAAAAAGGTTATGATCATAAAGGTAATATCATTATTGAGGTTAATAAAAAATATTACAGACCGTCCGAAGTTGAATTATTAATTGGAAATCCAAAAAAAGCAAAAAGTAAATTAGGATGGAAGCCAAAAATTTCAATAAATGAGTTAGTAAAAGAAATGATTGATAGTGATTATAGTTTTGTAAAACATGATAGCAAAAAATGATAAAATATATTTAGCTGGACATAACGGTCTTGTTGGTTCTGCAATATTAAGAAATTTAAAAGATAAGGGTTATAAAAAAATAATTGTAGCAGATAGAAGAAAATTAGATCTTTTTAATTTTAAAAAAGTTTCTAATTTTTTAAAAAGAAATAAACCTAAAATTGTTATAATTGCGGCAGCAAAAGTTGGCGGTATTAAAGCAAATAATTTATACAGAGCGGACTTCATTAGAGAAAATTTAATAATACAGACAAATTTAATTCATGGCAGCTATTTAAATGGTATTAAAAATATAATTTTTCTTGGATCAAGTTGTGTTTATCCTAGAAATTCAAAACAACCTATTAAAGAAAAATATTTATTAACTGGACCTTTAGAAATAACAAACGAACCATATGCAGTTGCTAAAATTGCAGGGATTAAAATGTGTGAAAGTTATAACAAACAATATAAAACAAACTATATTTGTCTTATGCCAACTAACACATTTGGTCCAAATGATAATTACAATTCAACAAGTTCACATTTTATTCCAGCTATAATAAAAAAAATATACTTAGCAATTAAAAACAAAAAAAAATCTATTAAGCTCTGGGGTAGTGGATTGCCATTAAGAGAAGTAATGTATGTAGATGATCTAGCAGAAGCAGTTACTTTTTTTATGAAAAAAAAGGTAAATCATTCTTTGATAAATATTGGGACATCTAAAGACAAGTCAATCAAAGAATTTGCTTATATGGTTTTAAAAACTTTAAAAATTAATCTTGATGTTAAATTCGATAATAATAAGAAAATGGATGGAGTGAAAAGAAAAGTCTTAGATACAAGTATTGCAAAATCCTATGGATGGAAATCCAAATTTAAAATTGAACAAGGAATTTTAAAAACTTTTCAAGATTTAAATAAAAATTATAAAAAAATTAGAAATTAATAAATGATAAATTTCAATAAAAATGAGTACATCCTAATAAGAACCTCTGTTTTTCTCATAATCATTTTAGGAATATACCTTTGTTTTATCGGAGGATATGGATCAGATGAAGATACTCTGCCCATGATTTATGTTTTTGAGTCTAAGTTGTTAAATAACGGAACTTTTGTTTCTTCAAGATTTACAGGAAACCCTGTGCCAGAAATTGGTATAGGATTTCTTTCACATTTTTTTGGAAGCTGGGCAGCAAATTTAATTACCTACTCACTTCTAGTATTTGGGTTAATATTTTTTTTTTTTTCTTTTTGTGAAAAATATCTTTTCAAGGAATTAATTCTTTTTCTTTTTATAGCACTTTCTAGTCCAATTCTTTTTTTCGATAATTTAGAACCGATAGATTATTCATGGGCTTTTTTCTTTTTTTCATTGGGTACATTATGTTTAAGAAAAAAATATTATGAACTAACAATCTTATTCTTTGGAATTTGCGTTGGATGTAGGTTAAATTATGTGGCATTTGTTCTGTTTGCAACTTTGTTCTTTAACCCAATTAATCAGAATCTAAATCTTAATAGAAGAATTATTATTTTAATATCATCAATTTTTATTGGGGGTTTGTTTTATATGCCCATATGGTTTGATAATAGTTTTGGTTTGTCTTGGATAACTGCTGCGAGGCCAACTGATCAAGGAATTTTAGGAATTCTCGCAAGATTTTTATATAAATCTTACGTTGCAGTAGGTTTTTTATCATCATTTGTAATTATAATAATTCTGATAAAATATTTTAATAAGTTAAAAGTTCAAAGTAATTTTGTTGTCTTAAGTTATCTCGCTTTAGCTAATCTATTGATTTTTATTTGGATACCTGCCGAGTATTCCTATCTCCAACTTTTTTTAGTCATTGTTTGTTTTTTAGTATTTAGGATAAATAGTAAAAAATTTATTTACTTGTTTTGTATAACAAATTTTATTTCATGGATAATTTTTGTCTCACCAATTAAAGTTAATTATGAAGACAATGATTATTGTTCACCTAAAAATGCTATATCTGCTGATTTTAGGTTGAAATTTGAAAAAGGATTTCTTTTCAAATATTTAGATAGCAGAGATAAAATAAAGTGTTGGATTTATGAAGATTCAGAAAGAAACAGAAAAATCCTAGAGGGTAAAGCACTTAGATAAATAATATGCTAATCACTTTTATTGCAAATATTTTAGCTCTTAAAATAGTTTTTGGATATTCTTATTTGTTTAAAAATTTTATAAATACAAAAAATGATGTAAAAGTTTACAACATAGATTTTGTTTACGGTATATTTTTTTTATCTTTTATTTTAATTTTTTTTAATTTTTTTATTGCAATTTTTAAAATTAAAATAATCATTTTAATAGTTGGGTTTATTTTATTTATTATAGGAATAAAAAAAAAAAATATAAAAATTAGTTATTTTAAAATAGTTTCATTTATTTTAATTTTTTCAATTTTTACTTATTGGAACTATAATAATGTTGACTCACCAGTTTATCATATTCAAACTATTAAATGGATTCATGATTATAAAATCACATTTGGACTTGCAGTTTTAGATTGGCATTATGCTTTGAATTCAATATGGCACATTTTGTTATCACTATTTAATTTTCAGTATAAAGGATTTAATTTATTTTATGTATTTACACTTGTTCCTATTTCAATCTTTTTGGCAGAAACTTTAAATAATGAAAAATATTCTATAAGTAATTTATGTATTTATTACTGTAGTTTATTCTTAATTTTATTTAGTTTAATTCATCCTTATAAAAATGGAATAATTTTTAATCATCTCGGAAATCCAGAAGTAGATATTATAGGAATGGTTTTTTTTATTTTGACTGGATATATTTTTCTCAAAAATTATGAAGATGATGAAAAATATGATTTTAATTTATTATTAATTTGTTCAATTATTTGTCCATTTATAAAATTAACTTACATTGGATCATTATTTTTTCCATTAATTATTTTTTATAAAAAAAAGTATAATTTAAATATTTTTTTTTCAAAACTTGGAATATTTTTATCTTCAATCATTTTGCTTCAAATGATAAGAAGTTATATTCTTAATTCCTGTCTTTTGTTCCCAATCAAATTTACATGCATCCCATCAAAGTGGTCGTTGAGCAATGATCAGGTACAATTCTATCTTAATCAAACTCAAAGTTTTGCAAGAGATACAAGATTAAGAGAAAAATACACAAATTTTGATTATACAATTCACAGTAATGATTGGATAATTCCATGGGTTAAAGATTATTTTATTAATGATGCTTTTTTGAATATTAGTTTTTTTATTTTTTTTTCATCATTAATTTTTTTTATTTTAAATAAATTTAAAGGGAACAAAAAAATAAATATCAATGTTGATAAACTATATCCATCAATGCTTTTGTTGTTTTTGATTAATTTTTTTATTTGGTTTAAAGCCCCAGAAATAAGATTTGGTTGGGGAATATTAATATTCTTTCCTTCATTATTATTTACGATTTCAATTATTAATTTAAATTACTTTAGTAAAATTTATAAAAGATATTCAAGTAAATTTTTATTTTTAATTTGTGTTTTATTAGTTTTAAAAAATATAAATAATTTTAGATTTGAAAATATAATTTTACCTTTTGAAAAAAGTTTTGATTATTCTCAAATCAATATAATTTATAAATCTAATGATATAGATGTATATAAAAGTAATGATTGGAAATGTGCTGATTTTAAAAAAATTTGTATTAATAAGCCAAAGAAAAATTACAGCTTAAAATATATTAATAATTATTTATTTATTTCGACAAATGACTTTACAACGTTTTAAATTAAGTATTAGAAATTTTAATATAGATATTTTTCAAATTATTCTTATTTCATTGCTACCTGCTGCGTTAGTTGCTGGCCCATTAATTGCAGAAATAATATTAAACACAGTATGTATAATATTTATTGCCAAAATAATAAAAACTAAGAATTTTATTTTATTTACTGATAAAATTTTTCTGTTTTTTTTATGTTTTTATTTTTTTTTAATTATTTCGTTATTATTATCAGATGTAATTGCACAGTCCTTAATTAATGTAGTATTTTATTTTAGATTTTTTTTATTTGCTTTCGCCGTAGCCGAGATTTTAAAAAATAATTCTAGCCAATTAAAAATAATTTATTTTGGTTTATCATTGACTGTTTTTCTTGTTGTATTTGATGGTTATTATCAGTTTTTTAATAATGAAAATATTTTTGGTTTTCCAAAATATAGACCCGATAGAATTTCAGGTTTTTTTAATGATGATTTAATTATAGGAAGTTTCTTACTAAGAGTGAGTCCACTACTTCTTGGTTTAACTCTTTTTTTTAATTATTCGCAAAAAAAACTTTATTTTTTTAATATTTTTCTACTAATATTTACTTCTGTACTAATTTTACTTTCTGGTGAAAGAGCAGCCTTTTTGCTGTTATGTGTTTACATTTTCTTCTTATTTTTTTTTGTTCAAGTTCGTTTTAAAATAAAAATATACGCAATATTATTTATTTTATTTTCTGTATCAGCAATTTTAGCAATTAGTCCAATTATTTATGATAGATATGTGAATCAAATTAAAAACCAATTTTTTGGTTATGGTGAAAATATAATTCTTAAAGAATATTCACCAATGTTTTTAACTAGTTACAAAATGTTTAAATCTCGTCCCATGACTGGATTTGGGCCCAAATCTTATAGATATCATTGTGATGATGATGAGCTAATTAGTTTTTATTACGATAGACCTATTAAAATAGACAATACACTAATTAACTTTGATTTTGGCTGGAAGGAATTAAGAAATATTTTTATAACAGAGGTTCATGTTAAAAAAGATGATGTAATACAAAAAGGTCAAAAATTATTCACTTATAATTTTGCTGGAGAGGAAATAAATAATATTTTTTTTTCTGATAAAGAAGGAAAAATAATCGAAATTAATTATAGAAATGAAAACGAGGGGGGAAATAGATATATAAATAATGATTGGTTTGCAAAAATTGAGCCATTAAATTCACCAAAAGAAATAAATACTTTTGTTTCATCATGTAATACACATCCACATAATATTTACTTGCAGCTTTTGGGTGAAACAGGAATAATAGGTTTCATTTTTGTGTTTGGTTTATTTCTCTATATTTTATATAAAATAATAGTATTTTCATTTAATTTAATATATCAAAGAAAAAAACTTTTTTCATATTTTGAAATTGCTTTATTGTTAAATTTTTTAATTATTCTGTGGCCACTTACGACAACAGGTAATTTTTTTAATAATTGGCTAAATATTGTAAATTTTTATCCATTAGGATTTTATCTATTTAATTTATCGAAAAAAAATGTATCAGACAAGATTAAATAAAAAAAATTTTATTAATTTAATAATAATATCTATAACATCTTTTATTTTCTTATGGGGCTTTAAAAATGATTTTATAGATTTTAGATATTTAATATTACTTTTATTAGTACCTTCAATTTTCGAAATATTATCTAAATTTAAAAATAATCAAAAAATTATTGATAAATTTTTTATTGTTTTAATTTTATTTATATTTTCTCAATTTTTATTTGCTAATTTTCTTTTAGGTTCAGTTATCACCAAATATAAAATCTATAGTTTAATTTTTTTTTCGTTAATTTCTATAGGTGTATATTTTAACTTTTCTCAAATAATAAATTCTTTAAACAGTATAATTTATTTTTTTTTGATTATATTTACTTTATCAACAATTTATAGTCTGATTTTTTTTGAGACTGATACACCTTTTTTTTGCGGGGGTATACCAAACTATTTTAATTTTGACATAAGTGAAATCTATAAAGATTTTTTAGATCCAGTCAGAAATATACAAGATTATAAATTATCTTTTAAACAAGTTTTATTTATTGAGAATTCACATTTAGGAATGATAGCCCCTGGTATAATTTTTTACTCAGTTCATCAAATACTTGAAGGAAAAAAAAATTATTTTTTCATTTTGTTCACTGTTGTATTTATAACCGTTTGCCTTATAAAATCTTCAACAACTTTTTTTATTGGAACGATTGTTAGCTCTATTTTTTTAATTGTATTTGAATATAGAAGAATATCAAATAAACTTAAAATATTTTTAATTTTGTTTTCGTCTTTTTTTTTCATATTTATTTTGACAGATATTGAGTGTAAAAAAAGATTTATACCTTCTTACAAAGGCATAAATATATTTAATGAAAAGACCTCAAAATTTGCGAATAAACTTTTCAGCACTGAAAAAAATAATATTAAGGATGGTTCATTATCATCAGTAGTATATTATAATGCAGTAAAAATTTCAAAAAATGCTTTAGATAAAAGTTATATTGGATGGGGATTTAATTCTTATAATGATGCTTTTAACTCATATGTAATTGATTATGAGCTAACAAATAGTCGTTTAGAGGATTATAATTCAAAAGATGGTGTAAATAATTTAAATAAAATTATAGTTGAATTTGGTTTATTTTCTCTGTTATTTTTTTGGATATTTTTAAAGTATACGATTAACAAAAATGTTGATTTAGCTGAAAAAATGTTTTTTTTACCCCTAATTATTACCCAATTAATTAGAGGAGCAGGTTATTTTAATGGTGGCTTTATTTTAATTTTGTTGCTTATGTATTTTAGTTTGTATGGTAAAAAAAAATAATTTATGAAATTATCAATAGTTATTCCCTGTTATAATGAAGAAAAATTTATTTCACTAGTAATTGATAAAATTAATTCAGTTAATCTTGAATTCGAGAAAGAAATAATAATTGTAGATGACTGTTCAGTAGATAATACTAAATTTATCATTACAGAATTAGCTAAAAAATATAATTATATAAAATTATTTTTTCATGATAAAAATAAAGGAAAAGGAGCGGCATTAAAAACTGGAATTGGAAATATAACAGGTGACATAGTATTGATTCAGGATGCCGATTTAGAATACGATCCCAAAGATTATTCAAAACTTTTAGAACCATTTATTAAAACGGATGCAGATATTGTTTATGGTTCAAGATTTTTGGGGGGAGACTATGTTCGACTTCATTTTTTTTGGCATTACTTAGCAAATAAAATTTTAACAACACTCACAAATGTTGTTACAAATTTAAATATGTCAGATATGGAGACGGGTTATAAGGTTTTTAAAAAATCAGTTATCAAATCAATTAATTTAAATGAAAAATCCTTTGGTATTGAACCAGAAATTACAGTTAAATTATCTAAAAAAAAATATATTTTTTATGAAGTTCCCATTTCTTATAGGGGCAGATCATATGATGAAGGAAAGAAAATTACTCTTAAAGACGCCTTTATAGCTGTATATTGTATTTTTAAATATAAGTTTTTTGATTAGATATTTATTTTTTAGTTAGAATAATAATTGGATATTGAAAGTGTTTCAAAAAAAATTTTTTAAAAAAATTTTCTAATGAAAAAAGAATTTCAAACATTTTTTTTCCAATTAAATTATTTGGAAAAATCATTTTTTGATGTTGAGATGAAAAGGAACGCCAATTTTCAATTCTAACTTCAGCTTTATCATTAAATTGATACCACCAATTTAACGAATGACAGTGGAAATAAATTTTTTGTTTTTTTTTCTTATATTTAATTATTTTTTTTATTCTGTTTATAATTGTGTTTGGATTACTATATACAATTATTATAGGTTTACCTTTTTTTGTAATATTAATTAATTTATCCACAACTTTTTTTTGTTTATGTTTCTCTATATGATAAATAGTATGTAGACTAATTACACAATCAAAATAATTTTCTTTAAAAGGAATTTTCAAAAAATCTTTGCAATAAAATTTTCCTTTTTTACCAATTTTATCTTTAGCTATTTTTATAGCTGTCTTTGAAAAATCAACACAATGCCTATACTTAAATTTTTTAGAATAATCTAAATATTCTTTGTACTGAATTGGCCCAGAAGCAAAATCTAATAAGTGATTCCCTTTTGTTGGTATAAACTTATTTATCCTTTTTCTGCATAGAGAGACGTATTTTGATGCACATGGCCTTAAATCTTCAAATAATTCAGCATCAATTGAAATATTATTTTTTTTTATCCATCCAATTTTGTTATAAAAATTGTATATATTCATTAGATAAAGTTTAATTAATTTAATTTAAAAATTATTTGTATGAATATTCTACATATTACTAATGAATTCTCAAAAAAAAATTATAGTATTGCCTCAATAATATTTTATATATCGAAAATATTCTCTTCAGAAAAAAATAATAATCTTAGTGTTGTTGCATCTAGAGTAGAGCTAGATTTATTTGACCAAAAACAAATAGAAATTCACTCATTTGTAAGCTGGATTAATTTTTTTTTCAAAAATTCGTCTTTAAAAAAAAAAAATAAATGAGAATAAAATAATTCATATTCATGGTTTATGGGCACCAATTCAATTATTTTCAATAATTTATACATCTAGATTAAAAAAAAAAATAATAATTCATCCTCACGGAATGTTATTAGATGAGGCGTTAAAAAGTGCAGGATTATTCAAATATTTTTTTAAAATTTTATCTTTATTTATATTGAGAAATATATTGGGAAATAATGTTTCTTTTATTTCAATAACAAATCAAGAGTCTGATGCAATTAAAAAATATTTTCCAAAACTTTATCAGGGACAAATTCCAAATAAAATTCCATTTGAAATATATGAACAAAATTTTACAAATAAAAATAAAGATATTGTTTATTTTGGAAGAATACATCCTCATAAAAATTTAGAATTGCTAATTAATAGTTTTTTATCAGCTAATCTTGATGAGAAATGGAATTTAAAAATTTATGGAATTAAAGATGATCAAAATTATTATCAAAAATTAATGAATACTATTGATGGAAAAAAAAATATTCAAATATTAGAACCTATCTTTGGAAAAGAAAAACAAAAAGTAATTGCAAGTTCCTGGGCCAATATACTTGTTTCAAAGTCTGAAGTTTTAAGTTTATCAATATTAGAGTCAAGTTATTTTGGATTACCAACTATAGCGAATGAGGAAATAGAATTGTCAAATTATAGTAATTTGGTTTACCCAGTTAGAAATAGTTTAAATAGTATTAAAGAAAAAATTAAAGAGATAACTAGTTGGACTGATGATTATCAAAGAAACAAAAGCAATGAAATTAAAAATAAATTTAAAGAAAAATTAAATCTTGAAGATACAAAAAAATCTTATCAGAAATATTATTCTGATATAAAATCTGAAGAAATTATTAAAGATGAAATCTTTCCATTTTTACAAAAATTTATCACTTTAGAAACTTTTAGATTTATTTTAATTTCAACAGTTTACACATTTAATTTAATGTTTTCTTCGTTAATTGTTGTTTTTCTTGCATTCTTTAAAAATTTTTCTTTAGCAGCTGAAATGGGAATAGTTACGAGTTTTTGGATTTCTTTGACTCAAATTTTTTCAAGTAACATGAGAAGTATTATTACATCTGAAAATAATTTGGATATGGCTAAGGAAACATTACTTTATAGATTTTTCTTTTCAATAATTTTATTGTCAGCTTTTTATGTTTTTCTTAATACTGTATTCTTGACAGAATATGTTGATTTTATTTTTTCAATAACTTTACTAATTCTTGCTCAATGGATTTTTGAAATGTCATTAGTAAAATACGAGATAAAAAACCAAAATAATGTTTTTTATATTTTTCAGTTAATTAACGTCATTTTAGTTATTTTAATAATAACATTGATAGCACAAGATCAATTAGAATTAATTACAACATTTATTTTTATTTATGTTTCAATAATATTGTTATTAATTTTATTTGAATTATTAGCATTAAAAAAGACGACAAAAAAATTTATTGAGGTAATTAAAACCAACATAAAATCTATAGCGTTTATTTCTTCTTTATCAATAATTTCTAGTAGTTTTATTTGGAGATTATTTATATTTCATTTGTTTGAAAAAAATGTAGCAGGTATGTTTTACGCTTGTTTTTCTGTTGGATCTTTTCCAGGCACTTTGTTTAATTCAGTAATAGGACCAACGTATGTGAAGAAAAAAATTAACCTTAATAAACAAATTAAAATATTTATACAATTTTTAGTTTTTTTAGTTTTTGCAATCTTTATATATTCAAGTTTACAAATTTATGGTTCTCAGACGATTAATCCTCTGTCTTTAGAATTTATGATATTTGTAACCTCAATATCTCTGCTTGGATCATATTTTATGTGTATTGCTATGTATAATAGACATAAAGAAATTCAAAAAAGTCCTGAAACTAGAATAAATCTTTTCAAAACTGACGTGATATATGGAATGTCTATTACTTTTTTTGTTCCGTTTTTATTTTGGACATTTGGAAGTATAGGAACCTCTTTTTCATTTTTTTGTGCATCACTGTTTGCATATTTTATGTATGTTAGATTAAGCATAATTAATTAATGTCTTATTTACTAAAAAAAAATAAATTTATTTTAATTAGTTTAAAAATTTCAATATTTGTAATATTTAGTCTTTTATTTCTCTATGGGCTTTATAGTTACGAAGAAAATAAAATAATTTATATTTTTTTTAGTGTGATAAATTTTTATTTAATTTATTTTGCCTTTAGAAAAAAGAGTATTTTTTTTGAAACTTTCTTTTCAATTTTATTATTTCTTGGTTTTTGGTTTAAATTTACTTTTATGATAATTTTGGAAACATCCTTTTTTCATGAAAAAATATACAGCTTCGATCAATTATTAATTAGTTTTGATTATGCATTAATAGTTTCAATTATTGGAATTGCACCATTCATTTTATTTGGCCATATTAGAGAAAATTTTTTTTACTATCCAAAAAAAATAAAAGTTCCAGATTTAAATGATAAATTTGACAAAAAAAGTCGTTTCCTTTTAATATTGTTGTTTATTAGTATTGTATTAGTCGTCAATTTATTAAACGCCTATTTTCAAATTTATCAAAAAGGATTAGCTTCTAATTTGGAAATAAATTTTTTTATTTCAGGAATAGTGAAATGGCTTTTGTTATTTGGATTTTTAAGTCTATCATCTTTTTTAATTTTCTTTGAATTAATAAAATTTAAAAAAATTTTTAAATTAACTTTTTTTATTACAATTTTAGAAACATTCTTAAGTTCGATGTCAATGTTAAGCAGGGGAATGATTTTTAATTCTATGGCTTTAATATACGGAATTTACAAATTTAATAAAAAAACATTTAGAAACATAAATTTAAAAACATTTTTAGGAATATTAATATTATGTATAGTATTATTTTACATATCTTTAATTTCAGTAAACTTTTTAAGATCAAATTATTTTTTTGTTGGAAAATCTTTTATAGATGATTCTTCTTCTGTATCCTTGAAAGAGGATAAACATAACAATATTAAAAAAGAAAATAATTTTTTAAATTTGAATAATGAAATTTTATATTTAATATTAAATAGATGGGTAGGAATAGATGCTGTGCTGATTTTGTCAAAAAATAAAAATATATTAGGAAAAGATACATTTATTAATGCTTTTTATGAAAAACATCCCAATTCGCAAAAAACATACTATGAAAATACATTTAATTTAAATCATTCAGAGGTAATTAAAATAAAAGAAAATGTAAGAGGCAATACTTTAACTGGTGTTATTGCATTTTTTTATTATCCAGGTTCATATATTTTTTTATTTTTTTCAATTTTCACTCTTTCAGCATTTGCATCAATTATAGAAATATTCTCATTCAATATATCAAATAAAAATTTAATTTTTGCTAGCATTATAGGCTTTACATTAGCCTACAGATTTATTCATTTTGGCTATCTACCAAGTCAAACTTATCTTCTTTTAAGTACAATATTTTTTACAATTTTATTATCTTATTTTTTAAGAAAAATTTTGATTATAAAAAATTAATTTTTAAATATGACTTTGTATCCTAATATATATTTAGAATTTAGATTTTCATGTAAAAAGTTTGAGCATGGTGCGCTATTGTACATGCATTCTTTTTCTGAATAGAAATATAAAAATTCCCCATTTTTATTTGTAATTTTTTTTAAGATATCAGGTTTATCAAAAATTCTATCTCCTAATGTGTAAATTTTAGGCCACGGATAACTATTTGGATCTTTAAAACTGATATCTGAAACTCTTTTTATGTTTTTTGCAATTACAGTGGTTAATACTATGGAGATAATTATTATACAAAAATTATTAAATTTTTTATGACTTAAACTTTCAATTTGATTTATTAAAATGAAAGATATTGAAATTAAAAATAAACCTAAATAAGAAGCTCCAAATCTATAGAGTGGAAATTTTACAAACCAAATACTTACTAAAGCCAACATTATAAAAAAAATATGAAAATTATTTTTATTAATATTTTTAAAATTAATATTTCTATTTATTATAAATTTAAATGATAACAAAATTAACAATACAATAATAAAAGGAGTCAATTTTTCTATGATTATTTTAAAATGATTTTGTAGCCATACATCTACCCAGATAAATTTTTTAATATATACTTCTTTTGGAATTTTTTTAATTGATTGATTTTTAATTTCTTTAGCCCAAGCTTCACCTTCAATCGCAACCGTTTTTGTTTTTTTTAAATCTACAAAACTTAATTTTGAAAAACATGATTGTTCTAAAGGATAAATTATACAACCACTAATTAAAATGTTTTTAGTAATGATTAAAAAAAGAAATAAAAAACTAAAAGCAATTTTTTTATTTATTATTTTGATAATATGAATTTTTTTTTTATTACAAATAATATATAATAATATTGCAAAAAAAATGTTAATAATCATAAAGCTTTTAGTTCCAAAGCTAAAAATTGATAATAAAAAAACTTTGCCAAAATCAACTTGACACAAATTATAGTTTTTTAAAAATAATATTACCCCTAATAAAACAAACAAATGTGCTGGAGCATCGTTACCATATCCACTATAGCGATTAAAAGAGAGTAAGGAGAAAATAGAAATTAAATAAATAAAAAAATTATAATTAATTTGTAATTCTTTATTTTTGATTAAAAAATCATATAAATAATAAAAATAAAAACCAAATAATGAAGCTACTGGAAGATTAAAAAATCTTTCATTGAAAAAATTAGTATTATAAATTGCGGAGATATATTGTGTTACAGACGTGTGACCAAATCTATGGTGTATATTTGTTAAACCTAAGATGATTTTATTTTCTTGAATTATTTTAAGATAAGGTATGTGATATAAACCCGCATCTGGTCGATTTATATTTGATCCAAAAATTAAAAGTAGACTAACAAAACTTACTGATAAAATAAGAATTAATATTTTTTTTTTATTTGTTGAATTAAAAAGTATAACTAAAAAATAAATTAATGAAAATATCACTAGTATATTTCCGATTGTTTTTGTTAAAGGTGTTAAAAAGTTGAGTAATAAGCTTAAAAAAGATAAAAAAATAAATCCCCAAATACCTGACTCTTCAAAAGAAACTTTATTATTTTTTTGATTAAAAATATATTTTTGAAAAATATTTCCAAAAACATATAAAATTATTGAAGATACAAAATTTGCAACTATGAGATTTAACATTTTATAATTAGTTTAATTTTACATTAAAAAACAGTTTTAAACTAATTCTCATCCTGAATTATAAATTTAATTAAAAAAACATACTTTTACTTAGTTATTTAAAACATAAATATAATAAAAAGTTTAAACATTAGCTTGAAAATTTATTAAAATAATTTATACACCTTCTGCCTGGTAATTATTGTGAAGGGGAAATACCCGATCCCATTCCGAACTCGGAAGTCAAGCCTTTCTGCGCCGATGGTACTTTGTCTTAAGACATGGAA
>MDSZ01239244.1_pt1 | contig 21526 bp, 6 predicted proteins | sample 811201 | NCBI WGS metagenome assembly MDSZ01 (sample SAMN05326647, study PRJNA326480) | marine metagenome | isolation source: seawater | place: Indian Ocean: North | collected 2010 | reverse complement strand
TGGAGCTTGTGATTGTGCAGGTAACACAGATGATTGTGCTGGTGTATGTAATGGAACATCTCAAAATGATGAATGTGGTGTATGTATGGAGCCTATGTGTGAAGACATTGGAGATGGTAGTAATTGTAGTCCATATTTAACTAACCCATGTTCTGAGACTCAATGTCCTACAAACCCTGATTGGAACGCGACTTGTACAGATTGTGCTGGAGTTCCAAATGGTGATTCATTTATAGATGATTGTACAGTATGTACAACACCTGATGCAGCTTGTACTATAGGTTGTGATTGTGCTGGTGTATGTGGTGGAGATGCAGTAGATAATTGGTGTGATGGTTCATGTGGAGTAACAGGACCTGTATTTGACGATTGTTATGGATATATATCAGATGAATTATCATGTGGTGGTTTAAATGCATATTTAGATTGTGATGGAGATTGTAATGGAACAGTAGTAGATTGTAATGGTGTTTGTGGTGGTTCTGGTGTTGTGGATGGTTGTGGTATTTGTGATGGAAATGGTTGTTCTTGTTTATTATGTCCTGACGCATGTGTTAACGAATATGTTTGTCAAGATGAAACAGCTTGTAATACAAACACTTGTGATGAGTGTACTTACCCTGAAGAAAATTTTGATTGTGATGGTAACTGTTTAGTAGACGTTGACTGTAATGGTGTTTGTGGTGGTTCAGCCCAACTAGATTATTGTGAAGTTTGTGAAGGTGACGCTACATATGATGCAAGTACTGGTATAATAACAATAGGTGATTCAGAATATTGTGATTGTGATTTAAATGTATTTGATTGTTCATATAATCCAGATGATAACAGTACATGGGCGGCCGCATGTGGTGGTTCTCTATCGTTAGACGATTGTGGAGTATGTGATGGACCTGGTCCAACCGAAGAATGTTGTACACTTAGTGATGGTACAATATTTTTTACTTGTAATCTAGAAGATATGGGTGATGGATATTCATTTTGTATTGGAGATGGTGGCTCGGATTCTGATGATAATGGTATATGTGATAATGATGAGGTTCTTGGTTGTACTGATAATTCGGCTTGTAATTTTAATAACCAAGCTAATGTAGATGATGGTTCATGTACCTATCCTGAAGAAAACTTTGATTGTAATGGAAATTGTTTAGTTGATACGGATTGTGCTGGCGTATGTGGTGGTGATTCTGTTGTTGATGAATGTGGTGTATGTGATGGTGACAACTCAACTTGTGATGGTTGTACAGATATTACAGCTTGTAATTATGAATCAGCTGCAGTAGTAGATGATGGTTCATGTGAATATCCAGAAGAAAATTTTAATTGTGATGGAACATGTGCTGTAGAAACAGATTGTGATGGTGTATGTGGAGGAGATGCTGAACTTGACCAATGTGGTGTATGTAATGGTGATGGAACAAGTTGTGAAGGATGTATGGATGAATTAGCTTGTAATCATTCAGGATCTGCAACTGTAGATGATGGAAGTTGTTTATATCCAGGAGACGCTGGATATGTTTGTGAATCTGGTACAGGAGTGTATAATGGAGAATCAACTACTTGGGATGAATTGGCAGTTGGAGCTACATATTCTTGTGATTGTACTTGTGATTCTGCAGTAGATTGTGATAACATTTGTGGAGGTTCTACGATAGTTGATAATTGTAGTGTATGTGGAGGACAAGAATTTAATTGTTCAGACCCAGCAAATGAATGTTCTTGTGCTGGGTGTATGGATTCTATAGCTTGTAATTATGATGATTCTGCAACAATTGATGATGGAACATGTGAATATCCAGATGGATATTTAGACGCTGATGGTAATATTATAAATCAAAACATATATGATTGTAATGGAGATTGTTGTAATGTATCACAGCCAGAATGTGCATTTACATATATTATAGATTGTGCTGGTGAATGTAATGGTTCTGCAGTAGAAGATGAATGTGGAGTATGTGAAGGTCCAGGTGGAATATATGATTGTGGATGTTCTGAAATACCAGAAAATAATTGTGATTGTGATGGTAATATTTTAGATGAATGTGGTGAATGTGGTGGAGACGATTCAACTTGTACAGGTTGTATGGACCCAAATGCATGTAACTATGATGTAGGAAATACGATTGAAGACAATACTCAATGTACATATCCTCCAGGAACAACTTGTGATTGTACAGGTACACCCATAGGACAAGATGAGAACGGAATTGATTATTGTGATTGTAACGGACAAATACCAGATTGTACTTATCCTGCCGAAGGTTCTTGTGGTGGAGAAACTACAATAGATTGTAATGGAGACTGTGGTGGAGGAGCTCTAGTAGATGAATGTGGTGTTTGTGGTGGTGATGGTATCGTTGACCCATTTTGTGATTGTGAAGGAAATATTTTAGACGAATGTGGAGTCTGTGGTGGAGATGGTATTCCTGATGGTTTATGTGATTGTGAAGGACAAACACCTGCAGAATTTTGGAATAACTCTGATGTGTGTGATTGTGATGGTAATCTATTTGATATATGTGGTGATTGTACGGGTGATGATGGTTATGAAATTGAACCTGGTGTAGAAGAAGGTTGGTGTGATTGTGAAGGTAATGTTATAGCTGAAAGTGGAGTTTGTGATTGTTTAGGTCAAACATTAGATTGTGCTGGTACTTGTGGTGGCAATACATTATCTGATGGTTGTGGAGTTTGTTATAATCCTGATGAGGAAGAACCTCCTAATGATTGTTATGGATGTGATGGTGTTGCTAATAGTGGATTGGTTGATGATTGTGCAGGTGTATGTGATGGTGATTCAGATTTTGATATTTGTGGACAATGTACTCTTACTCCTGTTACAAATATAAATGAATGTGATGATGTATATGGTGAATGTCCTACTGGTTATTATTCTTTTCTTGAAACTTGTAATGGTTTTTGTTATTCGATAGAAGAATATCCAGATGGAGTTCCTATAGAAGCTTTAGTAGATGAATGTAATGTGTGTGGTGGTGGTTGTTTTTATTCAATAGACGGAATCCCATGTAATGGTTTAGACGAAAATCCATCTTGTCCTACCGCGGGTTGTGATGGAGTTCCTGATAGTGATTTAGTAAATGATTGTAATGGTGTTTGTGATGGTGATTCAGAATTAGACGCATGTGGTATATGTGATGGTATAGTAGAAGATTCATCTGCATGTGAATGTGCTGGAACATTTTCTTGTTATACAGGAGTTCCACCAATTTGTATGGATGAATTACAAGAAGGTGAAGTATTTAGTTGGACATGGTTTCCACTTTCAGTTTTAACAGAAACTGGAGGACCATTAGTAGTTTGTATAGCAGATGATGGTAGTGGATACGGAACTATAGTTGATGGAGCAACACCTAATAGTAAAATTTGTAGTAATGGTTCATGGATTACAGAACACGATTTTGATTGGTATTCTGGTGAAACTATAACTAATTGTAATGGAATTGAAGACCCAATATTTGCATGTGAATACGAGGGTCAAATAATAATTGACCCTGGTGTAACTTTTGTGGGTGGGATTCCTGAAGAATTTTTATCTTATAATTCACTACCTGATGAAAGTGGTGAACCATATGGAGAGGGTATATGTTGTCCAACTGGATTTTATCCAGATTGTACAGGTGAATGTTATAGATTAGATGATGCTGCATTTGAATCTCCAGATGAGTGTCTCAATTGTCCATCACAAGGACTTGTTGTTGGAACACCATTTTGTATTGGAGTTGAAAACCCAACTGAACAAGAAATAATAGACGCTCAAAATAATCCATATAATTGTTGTGATTGTTCCGGTGACCCATTTGGTAATTTAGTTATTGACGCTTGTGGTACTTGTGGTGGTGGAATATTAGATGAAGCTAATTGTTATCAAGCACAACCTGATTGTTCGGGTGTTTTAGATGGTGATGCTGTAATAGACACATGTGACTTGTGTGTTTGTCCAGAAGGTAGTGAATCTCAAATAGCTGGTGGTGATTGTTTTGTAATAACACCAAATGCTACTAAAGATAGTTGTGGTATATGTCATCCTTATTCACAAATATTTGATTCAAATGGAAATTTACAAACAGATTGGAATGATGGTGGTAACTGGTATGTAGACGCAGACCCATCCGACCCTGATGTGTTAGCTGGTGAAGGTCCTCTTTGGAATTGTGGTGAAAATAATGTTGATTGTCCTGCTGTAGACCAATGTGGTGAATGTGGTGGGGATAATAGTGATTGTGCACCACAAGGACTTTTTACCATATCACCTGAAACAGGAACATTTGGATTGAGTCTTAATTATGTTAGATTTAAACCTGAAGGATTATACGATATACAAGATGACCCAAACTATTTAGGTTGGGAAACTACAGCTGAAGCTACGATGACTAAATACATATTAGATATAAAAAGAGATGGTATATCTTTAATAAATTATCCAATAGAATTTGATAGCTTTGAAAATTATTTAATGAAAGGATTTGTACAAGAAGGACATATACATAGATTTTTTAGTGAAGGTACTTATGTAGCTAGTTTAACTGCCGTAGATAGTAATGGGATAGAAGGATTTGCAGAATCAGAAATCATTATAGACAATATTATAAACATAGAACAATCTGTATTTAATACATACATGCCATATCAAGGTTCTCACATAACAAGTTCATTGAGTGAATATAAAAATGATAGAGATTGGTACGAAGATTCAGATAAAGACAAAAGACCAACTTTAGGTACTTTTTATTATGATGAAGACAACGCAAGGTCTTGGTTAGAAATTGGTAGTCAATATACCATGGCTAATAAACAAACTGTTGGTAATTCTCCAAGATTTGATATTCATCTTCCTATAAACACATATTCAGATGCAGAAGACATTGGTTTAGTAACAACGAGTCAATTACTTTATAATACTGATTTAATAGATACTAATATATTACAATGGAATAATGGAAATGTAGATGTAAGTAATGTTTGGCAACCACATACGACTAATGCGGCTCAACAAGTTAGAGTTGAAGAAGCTATAGATAAAGTTTCATATCCTATTTCAGTTGGTGGTAAAATTCAAGGTGAAGTACCAGTAACTGCAGTTGGTGCTGATGATCCAACTTTGTTTAAAGTAATGGATTTGAGTACTACATCAAACGCTAGATTAAGAGCTAATGGATATAGAAAACCACCTATTGATGGAACAGCTTGGTATGGAACAGAAAATCTTTATATAGCAGATTCCTTACAAGTTGATTACTACATGTATTCTGTTTATTTACAATATGGTGGTATGTCTGATGATAATCAAATTACAAACGATTGTACAGAACTTTTAGAGTCTGAATGTAGTCCTGGAGTAGCTCCTGATGGTTGTGAATGGATTGATGGTGATTGTGTAGGAACATACATCACACCAGACCCTAATAATTTTGATTCAACTTATGATGGATTATATGGAACTATAACAAAATGGGATGGTAGTACTGGTATATTATATTCTAAAGCCATATCACATACTAATGGTGCTGTAGATTTTTATTCAACACCACAAGAACTCGATATTAAATATCGATATGATGGTAGAACACAAGTAAGAATTAAACCGACTTTAGAAAAAATAATAGGTGGTTGTACTGACCCAGCTGCATGTGAGGTAGATTATCAAAACGGATTAGCTAATGGAGCTAATTACAATGATGGAACTTGTAGATATGCACAAGATAGAGTTAATTGTACAAACCTTGATGGGTCTCCTCCTGTTTATGACATATCAGGTCAAGGTGAACCAAATGATGTTGATGTACTTGGATGTACTGACCCAACATTAGATGATTATAATTCTCAAGCTACATATAATGATGGAACTTGTGTACCTGATAAAACAGTTGAAGATATAACTGTAGAAGGTAAGTGGAAAACATCAAGTGGTTACAAAGGATTTTTTGTGATAAATGCAGAAGAACAAACCATAACATTAACATATTATTCTGGAACAAAATTAGAATGTAAAATAACTAAACTAATAAATAATCAATTAAGGTTAGAATTTACAGATAATGCTGACATAGATGGTAATCCCATAATAGGTGAAGAATTTAAATTAGATATGATATGGAGTGATGAATCTAAGGATTTAATATGGACAGATGATTCTGGAAATAGTGAATACATAATAGATGATACAAAAACCGGTAATAAATGGTATAGGGTTTGGGTTTATGGGTTTGTAAATGTACCAGACCTTCTTGTAGATGGTGTTTCTGTTCGAACAGAATTTTGGCCTGTATCAACTGGAGCTTCAGGGGAAAGTAGTAGAAAAGGTTTAATGTACTTTTTTGCACCACAACTTGAAAGGGTAGCAATTGGACAAAGTGAACCAAGTGCTTATGTTAGGGCCTCTAATCCAGATCAGCCTATAACTTCTGAAGATTGGCCAGGATGGACTCCTGATGTGGATGTTAGGACTGTAAAAAGTGTAACAGGAATGCAAACAAATTTATATCAATATTATGATTATCAATTACAAAAAGAAGAATATTTAGAAAATATAGCACCAGCTGAAGTTCAATTTTATTTTTACAGACGATTGGGTGGAACTCAAACAATTTTTGATAATAGATCTGCATATCAATTTCTGTCAAATAATCCATTATTTGTGTCTAGTATAGATTGGGGTGATGGGTCACCTTTAGAATTTAATGAAGAACCATTTCAATTAGTCGGTAATGAAGTTATAAAACATAATTATACGAAACCTGGAGTTTATGAAGTTACTGGATATATGTTTGATGGTTTTATACCTGCAGAAACAACTAATGACGCAGGTGAAGTTATAGAAAACATAGATGTTCAAGGTGTTATTGATTATAAATTTTTTACAATTAGATTTAATTTAACTAAACCTGTTGATGAAGAAGAAACTATTTATATAGATTACGCAGAAACACTACCAATAATTGGTGGTGTATCAAGAAATAGTATATACTTTAAAAATACAACAAGAAACGCTGGATACATTTTCCCAGCTAACTATGATATAAATACTGAATTAACAGACCCAATTGGATTAAAATTTTATTTTAACGATGATATTCTTTCTTTAGAAAATTCTTTATATCAGATGGATGAAAGATTGATTGGTAATAATATAGTTCCTTATACTGGATCTTATTATGACCAATCTGATGAATCTGGTAATTATGATAATACAATACCAGCCGGACCTGATAATATAATTTATACAGGAAAATATTCATATGGTGGAGAATTAGGAAAACATCCTGGTAATATGGATTTAGGTTCTGTACAATACTATTCAACAGGTAGATTACATATGACTGATTTACTTGGGTTTGTGAATCAACCATTAGATAAATCTTTTGGTATTATCGAAGGTGAAGGAGCTGTGTTAATATCAGCACCACATGGATGTATTAATAATAGACCAACAATCAATGCTTTACATGTACCTGACGATAATACAGGAGCTTTATCTGTAGAAATAGCAAGACTAACAGGAGCACATGTTATTTATGGAACATATACTGTAGATGACGCTAATTTTTATCATTACATTCCAGATCCAGGAGATTCTGATTATGTGACTCCAGCTTACATACCATATGTAGGAGAGTTATTACCATATAAAGAAAGGTTAAAACGATATATTGAAAATCATCCAGAAATAAAACTTGTGATTGATTATCATGGGGCTAATTATAAAAGATATTTTGCTGTTGATTTAGGGTTTAGAGGAGATAGAAATATTCCAGGAGGTTCTGTGGGTCCTTTCGGTGATGATGAATATCCAGCATATTCATATGATGATGCTATAGAAAACCCAGAAACATATACACCATCTTTAAGAACTGATTGGGGTAAAGAAAATTTATTAAACATGATTGTTGAAGAGATGACAGCCGCTGGTATAGGTGATGATATCACAGATTGGCCTGAAGCTCATTGTGATGAACCATGGGTTTCTGATATTACTTGGGATTCAAGTTACAATTTAGATTTGGGAGGATGGTATAATACAGAAATAGATTGTCCTGGAAGTTGGTTAGATTTTTATAATGATGGTGTGGGTTCAAATGTAACATTGGATAATGGAACTGAAATGCCAACTGGTGGAATAGCTTTACAAAGATATTTTACAGCAAAGAAAAGGCCAACGGTAACTAATTATATAACTCGTCACAATGAAGGTGACAATATAGAAGAAGATTCAAATTATGCTGGACATAGAAGTTGGATAGATGATGTAGCTATGACTGGTGAAATAGATGCTGTACAAGTAGAGTGGAGTAGAGTATATAGAACAATTGAACCCAACAGTGAATATAAGTGGGCAGATGATGGTACAGATGTTGGTGTTGGTAATGGAACATCATATTGTTCTAAATCTCCAGGATGTAACAGAACTTCTGCAGCAAAAAACATTAAATCAATGGTTGAACTAATAAAAAGAGTAAATGCTAAATATGGTTTTAATGAATTAGAAGATGAAGCTTTAAGAGGAACTGAAGAAGAATATAACGAAAGAATTAATGAGGCTGTTGAAAATGCATGGACTATACAAAAACAAATATTTGAAGGTGTTATAGATTATCCATTAGATGAGACTGTAGAAGAAAGTAATAATCCAACTAATCCATCTAGTGATAGATATTGGAAAAATATAATACCTGACTCTTATGATGTTGATTATAGAGAAGGTATTTATACTTACTATAATTTAACTAATGAATCACATCAAAGATTGAATGGTTCACCTATATGTGGTACTGCTACCGCAGCTATATATCCAGAACAACAATGTGTAGATTCTACAGCTGTTGTTGGTTTAACATTACCACAAAATTTTGATTTATTTTATGTGTGGTATGGTGATCCAGAATATTCATGGGAACATAAAACTGAAATCACTATAAAAGAAGATGGTAGTTTAATAACAACAGCAGGTGTTATAGGTACTTGGAGTTTAGGTGCTGAAGCAGATAAGCCTGATGAATTTGTTATACAATATAGTTCAGGTACAACTTTTAAAGGAAATGTTGATTTTAACACCGCTAGTGTTCCGAGATATAACAATGATGGAAGTATAAATACAATATCAACTGATTTTACAGGAAGAGAAGGTTATTTTGTAATACCTAATTTAGAATTTGGCCAATCTTTAGATTTTGTAAGTAATATTGGATACAAAACAATAGAAAGAACAGATGGAACAATTTTTTGGCCTTTAAATAATTTAGAAGTTGGTAGTCCATTGTTTAGAAATATTTTTGATATAGAAAAAATTGATGAAATACACACTATTGAAAATGGGCAATTAGTAAAAGCTATTTCAACTGCAGAGGGAGATTGGACTAGTGATTTAACAGTTCTTCGTAAAAATTATTATTATAAAGTAATATGTAAGGATGATGTAATTGAACATGAATTATTAATACCATCTATAGAAATTGATGGTAATGGAATTGTAACTAATAATTTTAAAATAGATGAAAATCATAATCAAGAATGGTTAGGGAAAAATGAATATGGTAATATTTATTATTATCCAGTTTTACCTAAATTAAACATTTTTGGAAAATTTGACGATAATAAAGGGTTACAACAAGGAACATATAATCTATTTCAATTTGAAGATAATATTGAAAATATTTTTGTCGGTGATGATTTTGTTGATGATGAAGCTGTTACGGAAGACAATACATTGTCAGATATAGAAAAAATACCATATGGTAGCACAAATAGAAATTGGTTTGAAGATGATTATGATGCACCAATAACAAATGGTTCATTTCGTCACAATGATAAAATCATAGACTTAGATTATTCATCTATAGATGAAAGAATTATTGATGATAAATCTGGTATGTCAAACTTTGGTGAAATATTGGGTGATTATTTAATTGAATATGATTATGACACACGAGTACCAAGCACTAGTGGAATAAAAGAAATTAATATTTTACAAAAAAGAGATGAAAAAAATACTAAGAGGAATTATTAAAAATGGCTAAACCATCATTTCAAATATGGAAAAATAAACCAAGTCTTGATTCAAGAGGTCAATATGTTCAAGTTGATGTAGAAGACTATTATGCTATTGGGTTTGATAATGATGCACCTGAAGATGATATCTATAGTAATTATACTGATGTTGGTAGAGGTAAAGATTCTGATATAAATCAACCAAATTATTTTCAAGATACTGCGATAAACTTGGGTGATCATAATTATGGTGTTGGTGAGTTTAGGATTGAAAAACTGAGAGTAAAAACAGAGGGTGATAATCACAATCATAATGGTACTGATTTACGATGGTATTTTGTAGATTCAGCACTTTTTCAATGTCCTACTGATATAGAACCTGGATGTATAGGTCCTGATAATAGAAATCCAAATCAAGATGTAAACCCATTAACAGGTGAATATATAACAACAGGTGATACATTAATTAATAGATTTGTTGAAGCTAGTGATTCTTATGCCGGTACAGATAATTCTGAAAATAGACTTTATAGAGTTGGTGCTACTAGTAACTTTGATTGTAAATGGGGTGGTGACGATGAAATGGATTTTGAATCTTCATTTGAAGTGGTTGGTACAAAAGTAAAAGATCAAAATGAAGATGCAGCTTTAAACTACTATCCAAATGATGGTAATGGTGGAGGTGGTGGAACAGGTGATTTCCCACCAGCAGACTCAGGATTATGGAGATGGAAATTTTTTCCACACGTAAACCATGATAATGTAAAAAGTTCTGAATATTATGGGTTTGAAAATGAGTACTTCCCTCCTTATTATTCTGACGATGCGGAGTTTACTAAAACTTTTGTTAACACAGAAGTATTTGCAAATACAGTTAATATTCCTATGATGGGTGGATCTAATGATTATACTAACGATTATGATGATGGTGCTTTTTACATAGTATTTTATGGCCGAAGTGGTTATTGTGGTAATTGGTCAGAATCTACATATAGCACGCCACCAACGGTTGGTATTTATACTATTCCGAAAAAACACATTTATGACCATTGGAATGGTTATAGACCAATTTGTTTTAGATGGGGTACTTCATATGATTGTGAATCAGGTGATATAAAATTTAATTTTTCAATTCCATCAAATGTAAAGAAAAGTGGTTCATACGATTATCAAAATTATTTCAAGGCTAATTCTGCACTCGTTAGAGTAATACCACCTAGAGTTTTTTATGAAGAAGATTCTACAGCAGATGTTTTTAGACCGGTTAATAATGAAGATCCAGTAAAACATTTAAAAAATCCAATGGATAAAGATCCAGTTAATATATATTTTACTCAATTAGAAAATTGTATCTATGCGGGAGAAAGACTTGGTGATGATTTTGAATGTCCTTATCCATCATTTTATCCATATGTTATTGAATCACTTCCATTTTTATATACACCACTTAATGATATTCAATATAGTGGTAATTTAATTGGTATAACTAATGGTTTAGGTGACCCTTACAATGTTAATGATCCTGAAACTATGAATCCGTTTGGAGATATAACACTAAATACTGAATACATAAGAAATAGAGATTTTAATTCAATAGCCTATGGATGGATAGGAGAAACTAATTTAGATGAGGCATCAAATTTAACAGTACAAAGAAGATATGAATCTAGATCTGTAGAAGAGGCACAAACATCTGCACCGAATTTTGTTAATTTTTGGATTTCTCCAACAACACAAACTATTGAAAATGGTCCTGTAGATGAGTTTTTACTTGATATGTCTGATGAAATGTGGGTTGATGATATATCTCAAGTCACAGGTTTCGGATATAAATGGTGTATAGCCAGATGGGGTGATGAAGAAGATGCGACTGATGAAGATATTAATTCAATAATATTGGATGAATTAGATTTTTGGACTAGGTCTCCATCATCTTACTATCAAGAAGTTACTCAGACAGGTAGATATGATTGGGTTAATGTAAAAGATGATAGTGGATTAGGAATATTATCACATCAATATCAAGCTGAGGGTCCAAAAGAAATTAAAGCACTTGTATTTTCATATATTAAAAATGAAGACCAAATTAATACATTTGAAAGAATATTTCAACGTAGTGATCAAACTCCATTTCAAACAATACATTGGAAATTGATTACAATACGAATTAATATAAATTTGTCTGAGGTTCTTGTAGAAGATTTTTCTGAAATTGGTGGTAGTGATTTTACATATATACCAATGAATGTTGTTAGTCCTGTTATAGGAGGAATGCATAAAAATAGTGACTATCAAAAAAGTATAGATAAGATATATAGTGCTAATTTATTTCATAGCACGGAAGTTTTAGAAAGGATTAGAACTAGAAAGGCACTTGAAAATGACCACATGGGTTATTGGCCAGGTAAAATGGATTTAGAACAAATAAGATTATTTAATCGTCCATTTGATATATCATATTTGTTGGGTATAGGTAATAAAATGGCTGTAACATCGAATAGGTTTAGGCCACATGATTATAAATTTTATTGGGATGGAATTGAAAATAGTTTTTCTAACGAAACTTCGGTTGGTGAAATATTTATAAGTGATAATGTGGACGTAAATTTAAAATCTTCTTGTGTTTTAGAATTAAATACGGCAACATTATTTGGTAATAAAATATTAGATTCAAGTGGTTCAGGTAATATAGGTATTCTTATAGGTGATTATAAATTAAGAAAAGATGATATACTCGAACCAATCGTTAGAGAAAAAAGTATGAAAACACCCGAAACATCAAGTGAAGATGGAGCTATATAAAAAATGCCGTTAATTGAAGAACAGAATTATAATCAAGGTCAATTAGAATTAATCCAGAGTGGAAGTGTTCAATATGCATTCCCAAGCACTACGGGTGATTATATTAGTTTAAATATCTATGAAGACGAAATACATAGAGAAGAAGCGAAAAGTCAAATATATTCTACTGACGGTGTTAATCTTGGAGGAGATTTTAGATACATAACTGATGCTACCAATTCTGTTCGGTTAAAACCAAATGATATTTTAAATACATTAGGATATCCAACAGGTAATTATGGTATTAATTTTGACTTTTTAAGAAATATATTTTTTGATATAATACCTGGCATTGATTCTGCAATGTATTCTATGCCTAGATTTTTTATAAATCAAATATCACCGACAAGAAAAGAGGTTAGATTACTAGCGAGAGTATTAAATTCTGATTTTTATCCAGGTGGAAGTGAAGAAGGACAAACACCTATATTTGATGATTATGCTTTAGAATCAAATTTTCAAGCCTCATTTAAAACTAACCTTGGTACTTTAGATAATACTGATATTTATCCAAGATATAAATTTAATTATGTTTTAAATCTCAATGAGGGTGTAATGCCTATCATTAATAATTATGCTTTTGATAATGTATCTGACTCTGATTACTCATCTTTGATAGTTAAATTAAATGAACCACTACCAGATAATATACTTATTAATTCATATGTTACAATTGAAAGAGAATTAATTAACACTCAATTTTTAAGTATATATTATGAGAGTGATGTTACTTCAGTTACAATCGGTGACGGATTAGTACCTGATGTTGATGCAGAATTATTGGGTATAAATGACCAGGGTGATACATATCAAAATTACAATCAGTTAATAAATAATTTACAAGATACATCTTTTCAAAATATATTGTCACATGTATCTTCGAGTGATAAAAATTTAAATGTAAATTTTAATGAATTTAAAAATCATACATTTTTTGGTTCAGCTGAATCTAAATTAAAAAATTTTAAAACTAAAATAGGTAAAATACAAAACAGTTTTCATGAGTTATCAAGTTCTCTTGGATTAGATTCCCAAGTAAGTATGAGTGGTGATTCTGCATACATTAAAGCAAGACGGAGAGAATTATTTGATAGTGTAAATAGTGTTGTAACATCATTTACACCATATGAAAAATTTTTGTATTACGATGCACAAAATTCATCTACTGCTTCTGCACCAGGTATTGGTCAAAATTTAGCACCTTCTATTCCTGTTACTGATACTAATGATGAATTAACAATATTATCATCTTCTCATGATGGTTTTGGTGTGGTGTATAAACACTCTTCAAAAGATGATGCTTTTGTAGATTTGTTTACGAATAAATATAAAGTACAAGAAGCTCCATTTTTTAATTATAGTGGCTCAATATATTTATCATTTATTATAAAAGGTGATGAACACCTATCAGATTCTAGTGGTAATGTTGGTAAATTAACGTGGAATAATTTTAACAAACAACACAATCCACCTATACCTCAAGGTGCTTTTGGTGGTGGTAGAATCTTAAACCCAACTATAACAGGAAGTAAATGGCAACGAGCTATATTTGAGGTTTCTCAATCTCATTGGCAACCTATAAATAATCATCAAATAAGTGATGATGGTTTTGTCTTTGATACTTCAGGTGGTGCTGGTGTATATTGGCAATTATTATCGGGTTCAAATGTAACAGGTTCTTTACCAATAACAGCACCTGATGCATACGATACTTATCCAGAGCAATTTTCATCACCCGAAGTAGAAGTTACAGGTTCAATTATGCCTATGGGTGAATTATTTAGGATTCACTATAAAAATACAAAATTAGATAACACGACAGAAGCTACTTCATCATTCATAACTGATGTAAAAGTAACATTAAAAAATCCACAATATGCATATCCATTTGATTATACTTATAGAACAGGTTCTGCACAATGGACTAGTTGGTATGATACAACATTAAGTTCTTCAATAGAATTTGATAATGATAATATACATAGTTTGAAAAATAATTTACCTGAGTATATAGAAAGTGATAACAAATTTCAAGAATTACATAAGTTTGTAAATATGATTGGAGAGCATTTTGATTTAATTAGAAACTACATAGACAATTACAATAATTTAAATAAAGTAAATTACAATCAATTGGATTCAGTTCCAGGTGAAATGTTACCAACTATAATAAAAAGCTTTGGGTGGGATGTTATGAACCCATTTGATACAGATTTGGATGGATGGTTTTCATCTGAAAATGTTGGGTCTAGTAGAAAAACAGTAGCAGAACAGACATATAGAAAAATATTAAATAACTTATTATACATTTATAAAACAAAAGGAACTGAAAAATCTATAAAAGCTTTATTAAATTGTTATGGATATCCATCAGATTTTCTTCCTGTAAGAATGTATGGGGGTAATACCACAAGTGAGGGTGAATTAGTTTTACTTGGTGGTGTTCATCAATCACCTAGAGTAGTAACATTTGATGCTGAGAAAAGTGGTATTACTAATTTAATTGGAAATCAAAGCTATGAATATCTCAGAGATAATCACTATTCTTATAATTTATCAAAAAAATCATTAAGAGTTCCATGGCAAAAAGATGGAGCTAAGGGTGATGGTATACAATTTATATTTGCATCTAAACCATGGACAGCTGGATCTCCAGGTTTACAAACTTTGGCAGAATCTAGTGGTAGTGGAAATAGAACATTATGGAGACTACAATTAAACTCAAATGGAACATCAGAAAGACTACAATTGAGATTGTCTGGTGACACGACTGGAAGTTTAAATGCAACAGGTACAAACTCTAAACTTATGGTTACCAACCCCACTACAACATTGAGAAATGGTAATTTATGGAATGTATACTTAACTAGAAATGCAAACACAGCATCAAATGCATTAACTCAGTCTATAAATTTATATGCAGCTTTACAAGATAATGATAAAATATCAGAAGTTATTTCAGCTTCAATGGTAATATCTTCTTCAGCTCAAATAAAAGCTTTTACTGGAACTGGTAGTTATTCAGGTAATAGAAATTTAATATTTGGAAATAATACTTTTTCAGGTTCTATATCAGAAATAAGAATGTGGAGTGGTTCATTAAGTGCATCAACATTTAAAATGCATGTTTTAGATAAACATTCTGCTAGAGGAAATAGTATAAATGATAGTAGAAATAAATTAATATATAGATATAGGTTAAATGAAAATACACCTAGTGGTAGTGCGAGGGTAATTACTGACTCAAGTAATCCTAATAACATAAAAGATTTTTCTTTTACTGATGGTATAGTTAGTTCACCTTTTAGATATAATAAAAGACTTGTTGATTTTTATAGGTTCGGTGTGAAAAGTGATCCTTCATCGTTGTCTAATAGTGACAGAGTTAATATAGATGATGATCAATATTATTTTAATGAAAATTTAAGTCCGAATAAACCAAGTTTAATAGATATATCTTCGGAAGGTGGTAGAAAAACAACAAATAATATTGATGTTTCTGTATCAATTACTGACTCTGTTAACAAAAAGATATTAACTGAAATAGGTGGATTTGATATAACAGATAAATTTGCAAATCCACGACAACAAAAAATATCATCTGGTTCAAAATATCCAAAATTAGAATCATTAAGAGATTCAATATTAAAAAATGTAAAAATAGATCAAAATAAATTTGTAAGAGCTTATCAAAATGTATTTAATAAATCTATGGTTGATAATATAAAAAAAGTATTACCAGCTAATTCTATATTAAATACAGTTGGTGTTGTTATAAAACAAGACTTATTAGATAGAGTAAAAATACAAAAAGGTCCTAAAAGTATTTCAAGAGAACAATATCATCCATTATCAGCTAGTATAAGTGATATGTTTGACACAACAGCATTTATAGAAAAACCTTTGTTAGGTGAAGTTTCAGGTTCAGAGATTGGAGTTAGTTCTGAAGTTAATTATTCAACTGATGGTTTAATTAATATAATGACATCTTCTTTAGGAGTAACTTCTAATTTAGTACAACCACATAGTACTACTATAGATGTATCAAATAATATGAATATAATAACATCTAGTATGTTTGATAATTTACAAGGTTTAGTTGATATAGATGATATTACTTTATCTGGAAGTATAAATGAACAATTTAGAGGAGATATAAATGTATTTTCAAGTTCACTTAGTGCGGAATATTTAAAACCATTTGACGCTAATATTATTACAGAATATCCACAATTTGATTCATCTATAATAAGTCCATTAACTGGTAGTGTTGTTGACATGTTTGATTCCGATGTTAAAGTAAGTTCAACATTAAATGATAATGTGTTCGATACTAATTATAATATATTTACAGGTTCATTTCTTTCAGCTGAACAATTATCACCTACTAGCACTAACATTGATGTTTTCTCTGATAATTCAGTAGAATCTTCTTTACTATTTCCTATAGTGAGTAATGATATACATATAGCTAGTTCTTCGTTTATAATGTCGGCGTCTTACTTATCACCATTATTAGGTTCTATAGGTGTTGAAAATGAATCTATATATAGTGTATCATCTGAAATCATGGCACAATATAATAATACTAATTCATTTATTATAAGTGAATCATTGTTATTGATGGGTGAGTTAAACACTTCTTTTGATACTGATATAGCAATAATTAGTGAATCATCAACATTAACTTCGGAAATACTTTTCCCTGTATTTGGAGCAGCTTTAAATGTAGCTTCTAACACATTAGTACTATCTGCATCTTATCAAGGTCCTTTAGTAGATACAATAAATACATCTGAAATTTATGATGTAAGTTCAGATGTATTGTATTCACCAGTAAATGGATTTACATCTTTAATAAGTGAATCATTAAAACTTTCACCATCTATAATTTCACCACATAATATGACTTTTGATATGGACAAAATTCATACACCTGTGGGTTCTGTAGTAAATCCAAATACAGCTAGTATAAATACAATAGACTTAAATCAACAAATAAGTGGACAAGTATTTATTCCTGGTCATGGTTATATAAGTCATGGTAAAGGTTTGAATGATGTACACTATGTGCACATGGGTAGTCCAGGTTCTTCTGGAGATTTTAATACATATAAGGCTGATTTAGATTATGTTATATTGGCAGTTGGTGATTGTGAAATACAATCTGGATCTAATCCTATATTATCAGGTTCAGAAGAATATTATGATGGTCAGGGGTCTGGTAGTAATATACCATTTAAAGTTAATAGATTAGATATAAATTATACAAACATTCATTCATTTAAAAATAGACGAATAATTTCAAGTAGCACTATATATAAATCATATGTTGGTAGTGGTGAAGGAATACAACATGGAACTCCTGTTGGAAGAACAACTTATTTTTCATCATCCGCTGATGGTACAATTTATTATCCAATTAATCATGAGATTAATTTTCATACAAGTAGACAACAATTGAGACATTTGTATTATAAGAAAAATAATGAACCTGTTACTATTGTTAATAGAGAGACAGGAGAAGAAATACCAAATCAAGAATTAGGATTGGGTGAATTTAAACATGGGTTAGATACTGTACCAACAGCTTCTGTATATAGTATACCTGTGACTGGAACAGATACAACCAGATTAAAAGTAACAAAATTAAAAAAAAATAAATAAAAAATAAGTAATTTTTTTGAGTGGACTGATATTTATATGTGAAATAAGTTAATAGAATGTAATATAGTCTTACACAATCAAAAAAAGAATTTTTAGGAGATAAGTAAAATGGGATTATTAAATAGTGATACTCAAACCGTAGATGCGGTATTAACAAAAACAGGTAAAAGAAGATTAGCAGAAGGAACTGGATTAAATATTTCAACTTTTGCTTTGAGTGATGACTATGCTAGTTATTTTTTGTATAACACTGCTCATGTAAGTGGTTCTGCAAAATATGGAGAAGCTATTGAAAGTCTACCATTACCTGAAGCTACTACAAGTGGACAAGCTTTAAGATATGAATTAACAACAAGGGATAGAAATATTGTATACAATTCAATAATTAATATACCTGGAACTGATGGTACAAATCCTGTTAAGAGAATTGAAGGTCATGGACAAGAGTATTCTACTACAATAACACCATCTGAAATAAACGGACCTGGTAACACGTTTGTATTTAAATTTGCAGATATAACAGGTTTAACTATAACTGGAGCTACACAAAAAATGCTTTCACCTGATGTAAAAGGTAAAGTACCAAGAAAGTTAGGTATTCCAGTTCCAGCAGAATTTCATGGAAAATCAATTACAGTTCATGCAGATCCTTCAAACGACGCATTTGAGCGTTTAGTATCAGTTTCAACTAAAGATACAGGTGCAGCTGTGAAAGATGTAAGAATTTTAGTTGATAAAAATATTTACGAAAAACCAACAGACAAAATTACTACATAAGATAGTGAATAGATTATAATAAAATTAATTAGAAAGTTAATTATTAGGAGATAAAAAACATGAGAAGTGTACCATTAACATCAGACGATATATTGATAGATACCCAGAAAGTAACGACTGGATTCTTTACAGGAGGTTTAGGAACTATAGCTGGTAGTAGCTTAGTGACTGCTTCTCTATCAGCAGAACAACACAAATACTATACAAATTTACAATATAGTAGTGAAGACCATTTTAGTATTACATATGGAAACATAGATGGTTCTGGATCATCTGCATCCTCTTTAAATGCTGGTGTTGGTGAAACTGAAGCTGTATATAAATCTTACGCTTCTTATCTTTTAAGAACTGATGACATTGAAGGTGGATTTAAAATAAACAATTCATCAGTAACTGATAAAGATGTATATTTCATTGTAGCTGAAAGAGCAAAAATGAAAGATAGAATTAATCCTGGTAGTTGGACACTTGGTTTAAGTGGTTCAACTTCATTAATTGGAGACACTGCTCATGGTGTTTCATTAACTCTAACTGACGATAGTAAAACAACTGCTCCATTCTCATCTCCGATTGGACCAAGATATAATGTTTACGCTGGTGCAGCTGGTACAGTTTCAAGTACAACAACAAAATATGGTTATTTTTGGCCAGATGCAGGTTGTATAGCATTAAGTAATACATCTCTTTCATCAAGTATACCTGGAGTTAGAGGTAGAGCAGACGCTTCTGGAAGTTTCTTTGGTGGTGGTTCAGATGCTGCAAAAAGATTTGTTGGATTCCATCCATCAAGAGTTAACTCAGCAAACCATTATAATAGATTAGCAACAGCGATGCATATCTATACAGGTAATCAACAATTTAGGGCTGAAGAAGACCAAACAACAGTAACTTACTTCTGTAGAGCTCTATCAAGAGAATTTAATCATAGTTCAAACCCAACATTCGTATCAGGTTCTGAGGGTAGATATAGAATAGAAGACTTTGAAGGTAATCCACAAACATTTATTACAACAATTGGATTATATAATAACCAAGAAGAGTGTGTTGCGGTTGGAAGATTAAGTAAGGCTTTATTGAAAAATTACTCAACAGAGGCTATTACTAAAGTTAAATTGACTTATTAATAAAATGAAATGCGTCAGAAACCAATTAATCAATCCGATATTGTCAACTATAGGACACAGATTGAGTCACAAGTAAACTTAACTTCCGAATCTATGGATTCGGTGCAATTTATAAAAGATTCAGTCAGTTCTAGTTACTGGGATTTTTTTAAGTATAATTATTATGACAATACAGGTTCTTTTCCATATACAGCACCTGTGCAGGAGGGTTTTTTAGGTTATAATTCTCACTATTTTAAGCAATTCAAGGATAAATATAATGTTTCAGCTTCTTATATTGGTATATCTTCTGCTGATATAGGTGAGGGTATCATTCCACAAACTTTTGTATTAAAAGATAATTCTAAATCATCTTCTATAGATTCAACTATAAAACCTGTGATACGAGATGATGGTCACGGTAATTTATATTCTACTACAGCTTATGTATCACAGAGTAAAAATCACGCGTCACATTCAACAAATCATGTTGGTAATATAATATATGAGGATGGTATAGTAATACTAAAAGAAACAGGCTCTTGGTCTGGTAGTGTTAGTTATATGGATATGTTTAAAGGTAGTTATAGTGCTAAATTTAATGTTGCACAAACATTATATACTACAGAATACTATTTAAGAGTAGAACCTGAAGAGTTTTTACATACTCAAAATCCAACATCTAGAACTTACAAATCTATAGGTAATTTACCAGTAGATCAAAGTGCTTCTCTTAGTGATTCACCTTTTTATAGAAATGAATTGACATCTAGTGAGGTGGTTAAAAATGGATGGGCATATGTGACTACGATTGGTTTGTATGATTTAGACTATAGTCCTGAACCTTTGATTGTAGCTAGGTTAGCTAACCCATTAAAAAGAGATAGTAGAGTACCGATAACATTTAAATTAAAAGTAGATAATATAGTTTAGAAGGAAAAATATGGTTACATTAGGATTAGATGCATCCACGACTTGTGTTGGATATGCATTTACAGAAAATAAACAAATTCTTGATATGGGTTTCATCGATATTTAAAAATTTACAAATCATAAAGAAAAAGCATTTTTTGTCTTGACAGAGATTAATAAAAGTTCGTATATTGATAAGGTTGAAAAAGTATATGTTGAGG
>MDSZ01197273.1_pt1 | contig 21526 bp, 20 predicted proteins | sample 811201 | NCBI WGS metagenome assembly MDSZ01 (sample SAMN05326647, study PRJNA326480) | marine metagenome | isolation source: seawater | place: Indian Ocean: North | collected 2010 | reverse complement strand
GGCCATAATCGTTCAACTCTTTATGAGTCGGAAGTAGGCATTATGCCGAAGGAACGCATGCAAAAGTTATAAATCGTTCAATCTATTTTAAAATAGATCGGAAGTAAGCAAACAGCTGAAGGAACGCGCATATAGCAGATTTCATAACTAGAGCATGAAAATAAATAAGTTAACCTCAATAGTTGGGGTTAATCTTTATAACGTGTGAGGTAAATATGAAATATAACTGTAAAACTCCAAAAGAACTTCTAAAAAAAATAAAAAATGAAAACATTAAAATGGTTGACCTTAGATTTACTGATTTACCAGGATCAACACATCATATTTCAATACCAATAAAATATCTTACTGAAGATTTATTTACTGATGGTGTTGGTTTTGACGGTTCTTCTGTGAGAGGTTTTCAATCAATAGAAAATAGTGATATGGCTATGGTTCCTGATGTAACAACTGGATACATAGACCCCTTCTACTCAGAAAAAACTATTGCTTTTACTTGTGATGTAGTTGATCCAATTACATATGAGAACTATGATAGAGATCCAAGATATATAGCCAAAAAAGCAGAAAAATATCTTAAATCATCTAAGTTAGGTGATACAGCTTATTTTGGTCCCGAGGCTGAGTTTTTTGTATTCAATGATGTTAAATATGACTCAGGTTCAAATTTTGCATTTCATGAAGTTGACTCTATAGAAGGTGCATGGAACAGTGGAAGAGATGAAAATCCTAATTTAGGACATAAACCAAGGCACAAAGGTGGGTACTTTCCTTTGCCTCCTGCTGATAGTCTTCAAGACGTAAGAACTGAAATGGTATTAACTATGGAAGAAATAGGAATTGATGTAGAGGCCTCGCATCATGAGGTTGCAACTGGTGGTCAATGTGAAATTGATTTACAGTTTTCACCTCTACTATCTATGGCAGATGATCTTTTACGATATAAATATGTTGTAAAAAATGTTGCTAAACAACATGGCATGACAGCAACATTTATGCCTAAACCTCTTTTTGAAGATAACGGATCTGGCATGCATGTTCATTCTAGTATTTGGAAGAATAAAAAAACTTTAATGTATAAAAAAGGAAATTATGCTGACCTAAGTGATTTTGCTTTATATTATATTGGCGGTATATTAAAACATGCCCCATCACTTTTGGCATTTTGTGCTCCAACAACTAATTCTTATAAAAGATTAGTTCCAGGGTTTGAGGCTCCTGTAAATATTGCATATTCACAAGCTAATAGAACTGCCTCTGTGAGAATTCCTAACAATTATACAGCTAGTCCAAAAGCAAAAAGAGTTGAGTTTAGATGCCCTGATCCATCTTCCAACCCATACCTTGCTTTTTCTGCTATATTAATGGCGGGACTCGATGGAGTGAAAAATAAAATTAATCCAGGAAAGCCTACTGACATAAATATTTATGAGGCGCCTGCAAGTGTTCTTGCTAAAATTCCATCCACTCCTGGATCGTTGGCAGAATCTTTAAATGCTCTTGAAAAAGATCATAAATATTTATTACAAGGTAACGTCTTTACAAAAGATAATTTAGAAACTTATATCACATACAAGAGAGAGAGTGAGGTAAGTCCTATGGATCTTAGACCTCATCCTCATGAATTTAATCTTTATTACGACGTATAAACATTTTTATTTTAAAAAACCGCCTCATACGGCGGTTTTTTTATTTTTTTAAAACAATAGTTTTGATAAAGTTGATTAATGGCAAAAAAATCAACTTATAAAGCCAAAGATATTGAAGTTCTTGAAGGACTAGAGCCAGTCAGAAAAAGACCTGGCATGTATATTGGAAGTACAAATCAGGATGGGTTACATCATTTAGTAAATGAAGTTTTAGACAATAGTATTGATGAAGTTTTAGCAGGTTATGCCTCAAGAATAAAATTTCATTATAAAAAAAATGGAGAAATTACTATTAAAGATGACGGTAGGGGTATCCCTGTAGACTTTCATCCTAAATATAAGAATAAAAGAGCTCTTGAGGTGGTACTAACAACTCTACATGCTGGTGGCAAGTTTAATAGCAATGCTTATAAAACATCTGGGGGATTACATGGAGTGGGAATTTCAGTTGTAAATTCTTTAACTGAGTCACTTATTGTAGATGTTTACAAAGACGGTAAAGTTTACAATCAAAAATACTCAAAAGGTAAAGTCAAAACAAAAGTAAAAATTGCAAAATGTAATAAAAAATTAAAAGGTACAGAAATTACATTTGTGCCAGATAAAACTATTTTTGAAGAGATAAATTTTATACCAAAAAAGTTATATAATTTTATAAATATGAAATCTGTTTTAGTTGCTGGAACAACAATAAATTTTGAAATTGATAAAGAAATTATAAAAGATAACACTCCAAATAAAATAGAATTTTATTACAAAAATGGGGTTAATGATTTTTTTAAGTCAGAATATTCCAATAATCTGAAGCTATTTGATAAGAACTTTACTCTAAAGAATAAGCTTAAGGATAATGAACACTTTGAAGTTTATATAGCTTTTAATAAAAGTGAAACATCATCTTTATTTTCATATTGTAATACTATTGAAACGCCAGATGGAGGCTCTCACGAAATAGGTGTAAAGAATGGAATATTAAAAGCCATAAAGATTTACGGACAAAAAAATCAATTCACTAAAATTAATAATATTAATCATAATGATTTAATTGATTATTCAAATATAATTATATCAATATTTATCAATGATCCTAGCTTTGAGGGACAAACTAAGAAAAGAATAATTATGCCCTCTTTACAAAAACAAATAGAAACAAAAACTCAACAAGAATTCTTATTATGGCTTAACTCAAATAAAAAAAATTCTAAAATTCTTTTAGATAATTTAATCGAGAGAGCTCTGCAAAGAACAGATTTATCAAAAATAAAAGAATTAGACAGAAAGAGTATAAAAGAAAGAAATCGTCTTCCAGGCAAATTAGTTGATTGTTCTAGTAAATCAATAACGGGTTCAGAAATCTTTATTGTGGAAGGTGATAGTGCCGGAGGATCTGCTAAACAAGCCAGAAATAGAGAATTACAAGCAATACTTCCTTTAAGAGGAAAAATACTAAATGTTTACAATGTTGGATTGTCAAAAATAGCTGATAATAATGAAATTCAAAATTTAATTCAATCACTAGGATGTGGAATTGGAAAAAGTTTTGATATTTCAAAACTCAGATATGAAAAAATAATACTTATGACTGATGCTGATGTTGATGGCTCGCATATAGCAACTTTACTAATAACATTTTTTTACAAATATATGAAAAATTTAATAGATGAAAACAGATTATATTTAGCTATGCCCCCTCTTTTTAAAATTTATGATAAAAATAAACACTTTTACGCATATGATGAAAAGGAAAAAGAAACAATTATTAAAAAAGAATTTAAATCTGATAGTTTTAATATAACAAGGTTTAAGGGTTTAGGTGAAATGCCTGCTGAACAATTAAAAGAAACAACAATGGATCAGAACAAGAGAAATCTAATTTTAATTAATTCTGAAAAAGCTAAAAAAGATATTAAGAATACTGATAAATTGTTTGAAACATTAATGGGAAAACAAGCAGACTTACGCTTTAAATTTATACAAAATAATGCAAATTTCATTAAAAATTTAGATATTTAACCAATGAATAAATTTTTTTTGGTAATTGATCAAGGAACAACAAGTACAAGAATAGTTCTCTATGATAAAAAGTTCAAAATACATGATATACTTCAGAAAGAATTCAAGCAATTTTTTCCAAGAGATGGTTGGGTGGAGCATGATGCAAAGGAAATATGGAATGATGTAAAAAATTTATTAAAAAAAATATTAAAGAAAAATAAATTAAAATCTAAAAATATTTTATCTATAGGGATAACTAATCAGAGAGAAACTACAGTTTTATGGAATAGGAAAACTGGAGAACCAATTTACAAAGCTATTGTCTGGCAAGATAGAAGAACCAAGAATTACTGCTCAAAACTAATAAAAAAAGGATTACATAAAAAAATACAAAAAATTACAGGCTTGGAATTAGATCCATACTTTTCAGCTACAAAAATTAAATGGATTCTAGATAATATCAAAGATGCTAAAAAAAACCTTAAAGAAAATAATCTGTTATTTGGAACTATAGATACATGGCTTTTATGGAATTTAACTGAAGGTAATTCACATCTAACAGATATAACTAATGCATCAAGAACTATGATCTTTGATTCTAAAAAAGAAAAATGGTCGGATGAAATATTAAATATATTTTCAATATCACGAAAAATTTTACCTAAAGTAGTTGAAAATTCTTATAATTTTGGCACAACTAAATTACTTGGAGATCCTATTTCAATAGGGGGAATGGCAGGAGATCAGCAAGCTGCAACAATAGGGCAAGCATGCTTTAACAAAGGTCAATCCAAGAGTACATATGGAACGGGTTGTTTTCTACTAATGAATATTGGTAGTAAATTTAAATTATCTAAAAACAGATTGTTAACAACTGTTGCTTTTAAAATCAAAGGTAAAAAAATGTTTTGCTACGAGGGAAGTATTTTTGTTGCTGGTTCAGCAATTCAATGGCTTAGAGATAACTTACAACTATTTTCAGAGTCACAAGAAACAGATAAACTATATGGTAAAGCAAATAAAAATGAAAATATATATTTTGTTCCTGCACTAACAGGACTAGGTGCTCCATACTGGAATCCAAATGCTAGAGGTACTTTTTTTGGTATAACAAGAAACACATCAAAGGAGGATATTATAAAGGCAACCTTAGACAGTCTTTCTTTTCAAACATATGAGCTAATCGAGTGTATGGAAAGAGACTCAAAAATAAAGATTAGTGAAATTAAAGTTGATGGAGGAATGGTAAAAAATAATAATTTTCTGCAGAGTTTATCTGACATAACTCAAATTAAAATTATAAGACCAAAAAATGTAGAAACAACCTCTTTAGGAGCAGCTTATCTCGCAGCTTTACAAACTGGAGTAATAAAAAATACAAGACAGATTTCAAAGTTATGGAGTAAAGATATTATATCAAATCCAAAGATTGATAAACACAAAGCTAATAAAAATATTAAGGTCTGGAAATCTGTATTTAATAATGTAAATAATTTTTATTAGATCTCATAATTTAACCAATTTAAAAGTTCTAATGAGTGATTAGACTCATTTAGCACATCAGAATATTTCTTAATATCTTTATCAGAAATATTATTTTGATTTTCAAAAATTTTTTTTTCTTTTTCAAGATCTTTAAGATTATCGTATATATTGTTTTCAATTAATATATCTTTTCTTTGGTCTATTAAACCTGCCATCCATTTTGGATTAAATTCTGGGTGGTATTGAACCGCCCATACATTTGATTGATTGATCTTAAAACTAATTGACTGAAAATGACTTAATTCATTGGATGCCAAAATTTTAGTATCTTTAGGTAAAATTTCTGCTTCATCATAATGCCAACAAAACGCATCGAATTCTTTGCTTTTATTTTTATACATTGGATGCTTAATACCTTCTTTTGATAGCTTAATATTTTTTGCTAAAATTGCCTCAAGTCCTTTTGGATTTTTCCTCACTCTGCCGCCAGCCGCAGTAACTAATACTTGCAAGCCCCAGCAACTTCCAAAAATTTTATTATTTCTTTTGAATAATTCTTTAGCTAGATCTATTTGCTTTATTATGGATCTTGTTTGTTCATAAATATTCAGTAAACTACCTGTCCAAGCTATTGCATCAAAATCGTCTAAATTTAAACCTAGGGGTAAATATTCATCATGTACCGCAGGATGTATAGTAGTTATTTTAATTTTTGATAAATATTTTTTTTTTAAAATATTTTCGTATACCTCAAATTGGGTTTCCATTCCCATTTTAACATATCGGTCAGAAGCCTCTTTTTCATTTCCATCTACTAATAAAAGGTTCATATTTATCTTTATTTTTTTTCTATCATGAAATAATAGAAACATCATGAAAATTAAACTTGGAATTGCACCAATTGCTTGGAGTAACGATGATATGCCAGAATTGGGAGGAGATACCCCAATTGAAAAATGTCTAGATGATGCAAAAAAATCTGGATTTAGCGGTATAGAGCTTGGAGGTAAATTTCCAAGAAATCCAGGAATCACAAAATTTCTTCTTGAAAAGTATAATTTAAAAATGCCAGGTGGATGGTATGGCTCTTTATTAAAAACAAGAACTGCAAAAGAAGAATGGCACGCACTTCAAGATCATTTAAATTTATTGAAACTTATTAATGCAGATGTTTTTGTTTTTGCTGATGTATCAGGCTCAATCCAAGGAGATCATACAAGGCCTTTATCTACAAGACCGCAACTTGATAAAGATGAATGGAATAATTATTGTAATAAAATTAATGATTTATCCAATATGTTAATGGATGAAGGTATACCTATGTCATATCATGAGCATATGGGTACGATAATACAATCTGAGGAAGATGTTGACAAATTTCTTAATTCTACAAATTCCAACACGTTTTTATTATATGATACTGGTCATTTGATGTTTGCTCAAGCTAATTACGAAAGAGTATTAAAAAACTATATTTCAAGAATTAATCATGTTCACTGTAAAGATATAAGAAAAGAAGTGTTTTTTAACTCTATTGAAAATGATTTAAGTTTCAGAGACTCTTTTTTAAATGGTGTTTTTACGGTACCTGGAGATGGGTGTATTGACTACTATCCTTTAATAAAAATATTATTTGATAATAATTATGAAAATTGGCTAATTATAGAAGCCGAACAAGATCCAAAAAAAGCTAATCCCCTTGAATATGCAAAAATTGGATATAATTATCTATATGAAACAATAGTCAAAAATGGTTACTCAATATAAAATATTTTTATTAGCGATAATTTTATTAATTCCCTCAGTTATATTTGCCCATAAAGTCTCATTAGAAGACAAAACAATTGAGGAAATAGTTAAAAATCGAATGGCTTTAATGCAGAAAATCAAAAGCACATCTTCTCAAATTTCTAAGCTACTTATGTCAGATGACTATAATAACATTTTAGAATTAAATAATACTCTGTTACATGCTGCAAAAGATTTTAAAGATCATTTTCCTGAGGGTTCCCAATATAAGACTGCAAGTGATGAAATATGGAATGATAGAGATACATTTAATCAGTACATTGATAGTTTTATTAATGATATTGAAATGGTAACTTTGAGTATTGATTTAGAAGATAATGAAATGTTAAATGATTCTTTTAAAGCAATGGCTGCAAATTGTGGATCTTGTCATAAAAAATTCAAAAATTAATTATTCACCCTTAAATGTGGATTATATTTCCATTCTAAATATTTAACAAATTGCACCATAAGAAAATTTAAAAAAAGATAAAGTAAACCTGCAGCAACAAAGGCTTCAACTGGAGCAAATGTTTTAGCCATTATTTTTCTAGCAAGTCCAGTCATCTCCATATATGTCGTTAAGCTTACAAGAGAGGTTGCTTTAACCATTAAGATTAATTCGTTGCCATATGAAGGTAAAACTTTTCTTATTGCAATTGGTAGAATTATTTTTCTTAAAAGTAAGAATCTACTAAAACCAAGTGACAATCCAGATTCTACTTGTCCTTTTTCGATTGATTGTATGCCTCCTCTAAAAATTTCTGCTCCATAAGCAACAGTATTTATGGTTAAAGCAATTACACCACACCAAAACGGCTCTTTTAATGCATACCATAAAAAACTTTCTCTAATAAATTTTACCGAACCTAAGCCAAAATAGATCAAATAAATTTGAACTAATAAAGGAGTTCCTCGAATTACAAATATATAACTAGCAATTGATTGAGATAATATTTTTATTTTAGAAACTCTACCTAAAGCAAATATTAAAGCTAGCACAAACCCCAATGGCAAAGAAGCTAATAAAAGTAATAATGTATTATCTAATCCCGATAAAACTATAAAAAAATTTTTATATATTAATGAGTCTTGAAAATTATTTAGATATTCAATCATGCCGAATATCCTTTTGAAAAATTAAATTCTAAATATTTAAAAACTTTACCAGAAAAAGTTGTTAAACATAGATATAGAACCGCAGCAGTTATTAAAAATGTTAATGGAGAATGTTCAACATTAGATGATATTCTAGATTGTCGCATAATTTCTACAAGCCCGGTAACAGAAATTAGCGAAGTATCCTTGAGAGTAATTTGCCAAACATTTCCGATACCTGGCAAAGCATGACGAATTACCTGAGGTCCAATTACTTTTAAAAAAATACTAAATTTATTCATCCCCAAAGCTCTTGCTGCCTCTATTTGACCATTTGAGATAGATAAATAAGCTGCTCTTAAAACTTCACTTGAATAAGTGGCAGATATTATTGCAATTGCAATAGTTGCTATTGTAAATGCGTTAAGCTCAATATAGCCATTATAACCAAATATTTTAGCTATTTTCATTACGAGAGAGTTTCCCCCAAAAAATATTAGATAAATTACTAGTAATTCAGGAACCCCTCTAATGACTGTTGTGTAAAAATTAGCAATAAAGCCTGTTATTTTATTTTTAATCAATTTTGCCCAAACAGTTAATATTGCCAAGCAAAGACCAAGACCCATGGACATTATGCTTACAAGTAAAGTCATTATGGTAGCAATAAGGAATTCATCACCCCATCCAGCGTCACCAAAAACAAGTTTTTCAAATTTAAACATATAAAATTACACAACTAATGATGAAAAATATACTTGTCTAGTTACTAATAAATTAATTTTTAAATTAGAATTTTATTTATTTCTTGAATAACTCTTGAGACAGGTATTTTATTGATATTATTTGAGTTAAATTCACTGGAAGATATAGGAATTAAATTTCTATTTTCTGGTGTAAATTTTTTTGGATCTTTAGGACCAAAAAGTTTAATTAATGGACAATAGCCAGTTGATAACATATGGCTAACACCACTGTCATTGGATATAGCTAAACTTAAAAATTTAGTTGTAGCCATTATAATTTCTATATTGTTATATGTAGTAATGTGATCTTCAATAAAAATAGAGTTAGGATAAAGTTTATTTAATTTATCCTTTAAATATAATTCATCTGGTCCTATAAAAAATACTATAATTTTATTTTTGCTTTCAATATATTTGCATATTCTAAAAAAATTTTCTAAAGGCCAAATTTTGTTTTTTTCACCTGCTCCAGGGGCAATACCTATATAACTATTTTTTTTAATTAAAATGTTACCAATCAATTTTTCAAGATTTACACTAATTGGTATTTTAAAATCAGTTACTACTTTTTTAAAAACTATTAAATTAAGAAGTTCTAAAATATAATTTAGGTAATATTTATTATTCAAACTTTTTTTAATTTTTTTTGATGAAAAAATGAAATTTGCAGATCCAGATATAAAGATTCTATGATTAATTCTTTTTAGCGCTATAGTTCTTAGTACTGATTTTTGAGTATCTAAGATATAATCAAAGTACTCATTTTCTAATTTATATTTTTTAGATATTTTATTCCAAAAAAAAGGACTTAAGTTTGCCTGTTCATATATTACATCAATATATTTTGATGAAACATATTTTAATATATCTGAGTAAACAGTTTTTCCCTTATTAGTTATCCAAATTAATTCATAATCAGGAAGTCGATTTTTAATCTCATAAAGAAGTTTTAATTTTATTATCCCATCACCAATTTTTTCACCATTTGAAAAAACTAAAATTTTTTTTTTCATAAATCTTTGCATATTCTTAAAGAATCGTAGATGGATGCATGAATATTTCTACTGGATACTGCGTCCCCTACTCTATATAAAAAATATTTACCATCTTTGTTAATAATTTTTTGTTGAAGTTTGCCATTAATTAAAGAATTATAATCTATTGATCCTAAGTTTTTTGATTTATTTTTTAAGTCAAAATAAAGTCCTGAGTTTGGTGTAGTCCCATGCTCAATTACTATTTGAGAAGTTTTCTTTTTTTCAATTTTATCTGAGTAATCAGAACCAATAATTGCAGATAATCTATTTCCTTCTCTGGTAATACTTTTTAGTCTTTTATTAATTGTTATAGTCACATTATTATCAATAAATTTTTTAGCATAAAATACATGATTTAAACCTCCAATTTCGGGGGAAAAAAATCTTTCTGGTGTAACTATTTCTAATTGAGCACCTTTATTAACTATTGCTTCAGCTGCCTGTAATCCTTGATAAGCACCATTATCATCATATAAAATTACATCTTCCTCGACATTAATTGTTCCACTTATTATATCCCAAGTTGAACAAGCCAAATCATTACCACTATCTAAAAATGAAGTATTTGGAATTCCGCCTGTAGCAATAATTATTATTTCAGGGTTTTCCTTTAAAACTATTTCTTTAGTAGCATATGTGTTAAAAATAAAATTAACATTATTATTATCACATTCTTGCATACGCCAATCGATTATTCCCAGCATATCTTTTCTTCTATTTGATCTTGTTATTAAATTAATTTGACCTCCTGAGTTATTATTTGCCTCAAAAACAATAACTTCATGACCTCTTTCAGAACATACCTTGGCAGCTTCTAAACCAGCGGGACCAGCACCAACAATTACAATTTTTTTATTTTTATTTTTTGCAATAGATATCTCATGCGGCATGAATTTTTCTCTACCTGTTGCAGGGTTATGAATACATAATGCCTCTTTTCCATCATATATTCTATCTAAACAATAAGTTGCGCCAACACAGGGCCTTATGGAATTTTCCTTCCCATTAATAATTTTTTTTATAATATGTGGGTCAGCAATATGAGCTCTTGTCATCCCGACCATATCTAGTTTACCAGATTCAATTGCATACCTTGCAGTGGCAATATCATTAATTTTAGAAGCATGAAAAATTGGAAATTTTGTATTAATTTTTATTTCTCCTGCGAAATCAAGATGAGGAGATGATGGCATTCCTTGAGTTGGTATAACTTTTGTTAATGAGGCATCAGTATCAATGTGTCCTCTGATTATATTTAGAAAATCAACTTTGTTTGTTGAAATTAACTTTTTTGCTATCCACAAACCATCTTCTTTTGTTAATCCTAATTCCCAATCTTCATCTGCAACCATTCGGAAACCAACAATAAAGTCTTCACCTACAGATTTTCTAATAGCATCTAAAACATCTATTGAAAATTTAATTCTATTTTCTAATTTACCACCATATTCATCAGATCTTTTGTTAGTAGCTGGTGACCAGAATGAGTCCAAAAAATGACCATATGCCTCAACTTCTATTCCATCAATTCCTGACTCTTTCATTCTTAGGGCAGCAGATGCATAATCATTTTTAATTCTAAGTATATCCCAATCCTCAGCTTCTTTTGGAAAAGCTCGATGTGCAGGCTCTCTAATTTCAGATGCTGATACTACGGGTAACCAATCAGAGTGATCCCAATTAGTTCTTCTTCCTAAATGGGTAATCTGGATCATAACCTTAGAACCAAAATCATGGCACTCTTTTGTAATTTGTTTTAACCATGGAACTATTTCATCTTTATAAGCATGTAAGTTACCAAAAGTAGATGGGGAGTCAGGTGAAACAACAGCACTGCCTGCAGTCATAGTTAATCCTATACCCCCTTTTGCTCTTTCAACATGATAAAGTCTATATCTTTCTTTTGGCAATCCATTTTCAGCATATGATGGTTCATGAGCAGAAGTCATAAGCCTATTTTTAATTTCTAAATTTTTTATTTTGAAAGGTTTTAATAAAGGATCATTACTCATTTTTTTAATTTATAAAAAATATAATTTTAGAGTTTTTGTCATTTAGAAATAATATCTATTATAATATAGAAAAAATCTAAAGTAATTTCATGTCTCTATCAAAAAATGATAATTGTTAGTTATATTGATAAAATTTGTATATTTTAAATATATTAAAGAAATGGTGCCCAAGGGCGGAATCGAACCACCGACACGAGGATTTTCAGTCCTCTGCTCTACCAACTGAGCTACCTGGGCACAAAGATAGCTGATAAAGTGTTTTCTAATTATATTCAATTAAATATTTAATTTATTAGTCAGTTTTTATATTTAATTGATACTCATCATTAAGCCATTTCATTAAATCTAAATTAGCGCATTTTTTTGAACAAAACGGCATAAAAGGTTCTTTAGCAATTTTTTTACAAGATGGGCATTTTTGTTTTTTTTTAAGAGGTAAAATATTACTTTTCTTTTGCTTTTTTATTTCCATCTAAAAGTAATACGGCCTTTTGTGAGATCATAAGGTGTCATTTCTACAGTAACTTTATCACCGGCCAAAACCCTTATTCTATTTTTTCTCATTTTACCTGAAGAGTGAGCTAAAATTTCGTGATCATTTTCTAATTTAACTTTAAACATAGCATTTGGAAGCAATTCTAAAACTACACCCTGAAATTCAATTGATCCCTCTTTTGGCATTTATCTCCTTATAATTTTAGCTTTATAATTAACTTTATTTCTTTTGTCTAATTTTAACTGACATTTTGTGAGCGTGTAACCCCTCAATATTTGCCATGTTTTCAGTATCATCTTTTAATGCTTTAAATGATTGTGAATTTAATTTAACTACAGAATTTCTTTTCATAAAATCTAATACTCCTAAACCAGAAGAAAACTTTGCTGCTCCCGAAGTTGGCAATATATGGTTTGTTCCAACAATATAATCACCAAAAGCTTCTACTGAATACTCTCCTAAAAATATTCCTCCAGCGTTATTTATATTTGATAACAATTTATTATATGACTTAATGTGTAAATGAAGATGTTCTGGAGCAATTTTATTTACAATATTTGAACATTTATCAATTTTATCTAATAAAATAATTAAGCCATTATTATTTAAGCTTTTTTGAATAGTGTTTTTATTAAATGAAAGTTTTAGTAGATTTTTAATTTGACTTAAAACTTTATCTGCAAATTTAGCACTGTCAGTTATTAGTATTGAGCGAGCATTGATATCATGTTCTGCTTGAGCCATTAAGTCTGAAGCAACCCATTGAGGATTATTATTTTTGTTTGCCACAACAACTATCTCTGATGGACCTGCAATTAAATCAATTCCAACCTTACCAAATAATTGTTTTTTTGCTTCGGCAACATATGAATTTCCGGGACCAAAAATTTTATCCACTGGTTTTATTGTTTTGGTACCAATAGCTAGAGCAGCTATTGCTTGTGCACCTCCAACGCGGTAAATTTCTTTAATATTAAGTTCTTTTAATAGAGCTATAAAATAAGGATTAATTTCCTTACTTGGTGGAGTAACACATACAATTCTTTTGACACCAGCTATTTTAGCAGGAACTACATTCATTATTAAAGATGATGGGTAAAAAGCCTTACCACCAGGAACATATAGGCCAACAGAGTCTATAGGTTTCCATTGTGATTTTAAAATAATATTTTTACTTTTTTGAATAATATCTGATGGCAATTGTTTTTTATGAAATTTAGTAACATTTATTATTGCCTTTTTAAAACTTTTTAAAATTTCTTGATCAATATTTATATTCATTTTTTTTGGAGACAAATTTAATTTTAATTTATTTTTTTTAATTTCAATTTTATCAAATTTCTTTGAATATTTCTCTAATGCTAAATCTCCATTTTTTTCAACATCATTAATAATATTTTTTACTTTTTTATAAATAATATTATCTAATTTAATATTTTTATTATTAATAACATTTAATAAATCATAATTTATTTTTTTTTTAAAATTTAAAATTTTCATTTTACAATTTTATCAAACTCTGAAATAATTTTTTTTATTTTTGTCATCTCTGTTTTGTAAGCAGATCTATTAATTATTAATTTAGACTGTATTTTCATTATTTCATCAACCTCCACAAGTCCATTAACCTTTAATGTTTTTCCTGTTGAGACTAAATCCACTATTCTTCTGCACATATTTAAAGCTGGCGCTAATTCCATTGATCCACTAAGTTTTATAATTTCAGTTTGAATACCCTTATTTGAAAAAAAACTTTTTGTAATGTTAGGATATTTAGTTGCAACTCTTATGTTACTCCATGTATTAGGATTTTCTTTTTTTATAAGACTTCTTAATGCTGCAACTGAAATTTTACAATGTCCAATATTTAAATTTAATGGTGCATATATTTCGGAATAATCAAATTCTCTTATAACATCCTCCCCCGCTATCCCAATATGTGCCGCACCAAACGCAACAAATGTACATACATCAAAGGCTCTAACTTTAATGTATTCAATATTTTTATTTTTTGATTTAAATTTTAATTTTCTAGTATGTTTATCAAATAACATCGGATCTGGAGCAAAAGAAGTATTTAAAAGAATTTTTTTACATTCTTTTATAATTCTACCTCTTGGAACAGCTATAATAATTTTACTCATAAAAAATGGGGTTAATATATTGGGATTGGAAGAAAAACTAGAAAAAGTTATACTTTCTGTCTTTTTATTTTAGCACCTATCTTTCCAAGATAATCTTCTATTTTTTCATATCCTCTATCTAAATGATATACTCTATTTATAGTAGTTTTTCCTTCAGAGCATAAAGCCGCAAGAACCAAACTTACACTAGCCCTCAAATCACTTGCCATTACTTGAGCTCCTATAAATTTCTGATTTCCTTCAATTATAGCCTTATCTTTAATCAATTTTATTTTTGCACCCAATCTATTTAATTCTGGTACATGCATAAAACGATTTTCAAACACTGTTTCTTTAATTTGTGAATTACCGTTAACAAGACACATTAGTGACATTAATTGAGCTTGCAAATCTGTTGGAAAGCCAGGATATGGAGCGGTAACAATTTTTGTACTATTCAATTTTTTAGATGGTTTTATAATTATAGAGTTTTTAAATAAATTTAAATTTGCACCCATATTTTTTAAAACTTTAATCAAAGATATTAAATGTTCTGGATTAATATTTTTTACTTCAATTTTTTTATTAATCATTACTGCTAATATGATAAATGTTCCAGCTACAATTCTATCTGATATTATTTTATGATTTGCCTCATATAAATTGTCAACTCCTTGAATATAGATTTTTTTTGACCCCAAACCTTTAATCTTAGACCCCATTGAAATTAAACAGTTTCCCAAATCAACTATTTCAGGTTCTCTTGCTGCCTGCTCAATTACAGTTTCCCCCTTTGCCATAACTGCAGCCATTAAAATATTTTCTGTAGCTCCAACACTTGGAAATTGTAGTCTAATTCTATTTCCTGTTAATTTACGATTTACTTTTCCGATTACAAAACCTTTTTCAATTTCAAATTTTACACCTAATTTTGATAATCCTTTTAGATGAATATCAATTGGTCTAGTTCCTATTGCACAACCACCTGGAAGAGAAATTTTAGAATAACCAAAGCGAGATAATAGAGGGCCTAAAATTAAAACAGATGCTCTCATTTTTCTTACGATATCATAATCAGCTGAAATATTTCTTAAATTTCTAGAATTTAAAGTTATTAAATTTTTACTTTTATTAACTTTAACTCCATAACTATTAAGTAACTTAAACATATTTTTTATATCATCAACATTTGGTATATTTTTAAGATTTAAATTTTCATTACTTAACAAAGATGAAACAATTATTGGTAATGCAGCATTTTTAGATCCATGCACATTAATGGAGCCTTTTAAAGATTTTTTACCTGAAATTATTAACTTATCCATTATTTTTTTTGTGCGATTTTCCTTTTTAAAATATTAGCTTTGAGTTGATCTTCCAATCTTTTAAGCCTAATGGCTCTTAATTCATCCTTCGTTTTATTTTTTTTATTTTTATTATTTTTAATATTTGTCACAATTAAGGTTTATTTTAAATTAATTTAAAAACTATTTTTTTTTAGCGCATTTTTTTGAACAATAAATAACATTCTTCCAATCTCTTTCCCATTTTTTTCTCCAAAAAAAAGTCCTCTTGCATACCAAGCATATTTTTGAAGGTAAATTATTTTTTAAATTTTTACTCAAAGATAAAAAAGTAAGAATATGCCACTATTATTGCAGGGATTGCACTATATAGCGTAGCGAAAATAGCAGCTTTAGGAGCGAGGGCAATTGCAGGAAATAACGCATCACCATCATTTGAAATTGCATTTCCTAGTTCCGCTGACAGAGGAATGTATCCATTTAAATAAAATGTTGCAACTACTACTTGAGGCCCACAACCAGGCAGAAAACCAAAAAGTATTGCAACTAAAGGAACAAATGGCAGCCAAAGATCAAAAAATATTTTTAAATCAATTGCTGAAAAATACATAAATATTTCAAAAATTAAAAAACCACTAATAACCCAAGTTGTTACAAAATTTGTTGTATCTACCACTCTTGATAAATAACCTCTGCTTTTATCTGTTGAACATTGAAAATCACTTAATGGATTTAAGGACCACATAAAAATTGATAGGATTGCTCCCGAGGATCCAACAAGAATTAAGATCGTTTTATAAATGTCAGAAGAAAATTCAATTTGAAAAGCTGTTGTAATTCCAAAAAAAAATCCAGGCACAAATAATAATATCCAAAAATAATTAAAATTTGAGACAAATGTTTTTTTAATCTTTTCATACTCAATATTTATTTTAGTTTCAGGCAGCATAAATTGAGAGCCGTGCAAAATATCTACGCAATATCCAGAGATTGATCCTACAATTATACCTAAAAAAAATATCAATAAACCAGTAGATGGCTCAATAGCTAAGATTAAAAATGCTGCATCACCCATCGTTGCAGTAAGGACTGCGACTAGAGAGCCAAAAGATATTCTGCCTTGTATATATTGAGTAACAACAATAATTGCTCCACCACAACCGGGTATAGCACCTAAGAAAGCTGCAATTGGAACATGAATATTTTTTGTTTTAAATAAAAATGATTTAACATTAAATTTAGTTAAACTATCAAGTCCTATAAAAATAAAAAGTGTAAAACCTACAAAAACAGAAACTTGTATGTAAGCATCGATCATGGAATTTCTTATCATAACTCCAAATTCACCACCTTGAAAAGCTAATGACAAAATTATAATTCCAAAAAAAGATTTTTTTAATAATCTACCTTCATTAGCAAATATAAGTTTTTTTTGATTGGTTATAGCGTTAATTATAGCATTCATATTATATGTATGGCTAAATAATATAGCTTAGGCTATATTTCTAGTATTTTTCTATTTTTATGATATTTAAGTAAAATGTCTTTCAAAAAAGTACGAAATGCACATAAAACTGAAAATACTGAAGACTATCTTGAATTAATAGCTGAACTACTTAACATCAAGGGTGAGGCTAGAATTGTGGATATTGCAAGTGCACTAGGCATTGCACAAGCAACGGCTAACAAAACAATACAAAGATTACAACAACAAGAATTTATTACCAGAGAACCATACAGATCAATTTTTTTAACAATTAAAGGTCAAAAAATAGCAAGTAAATCTAAAAAGAGACATAATACTGTATTGAAATTTCTCATGAATTTAGGCATTGATAAAAAAACAGCATCTGCGGATGCCGAAGGCATTGAGCATCATGTTAGTGAAAAAACACTAAAGAAAATGGAAAAATTCAATCTCTCAAAAAAAATATAATTCTTGGCAAATCAAAAAAATATAGTGTATAAAAAAAGAAGGGAAACGGCGAAATTGTCCCTTCTTTATTTAAATGGTTTATGAAAAAAAATAAACCTTTCTTCCTTTTAACCGATTCTTTGATTTCTAACAATTTTAAATGTTTTATTATAATAATTAATGTTTTTCTAATATTACGAGCCTTATTTTAATTTTATCTTTAAAATCACTATTTAAGGGAAGATATAAAATTGGCCTTGATATAAATTTAACCTTAAGTTGGCCAGAGAAATTTTCTAAAACTTTATCAAATTTTTGAATTTTCCATAAATCAATTCTATGAGAAAAAATAAAATATCCCCCTTTAATCAAATAAATCCTAACATTTGAAAAAAGTTTATCAAAATTCTTACAATATGTCATGGCGCCTATCATTGATACTAAATCAAATTTTGATCTGAAATTAAGCTTAGATTCAAAATTTTTATGAAACAAGCTTTTGTAGATTTTCTTTTCTTCTGCTATTTTAAGACTTCTTAAAGAAATATCTGATCCATAGATTTTACAATTTTTATTTAGTTCAATTAATTTCTCGCCAAATAATCCGGTGCCACATGCTAAATCCAATATATTTTTGGGGATAATTTTGAGTTTTACAAGTAAGTCTATACTTTTTTTAGGAGCTTTATAATTCCATTTAGATAAAGTATAATCATATTTAGATGACCAATCGTCATAATATCTTTTTATAATTGATGCATTGCCAATACCTTTAACCAAAGAATTAGAATTAATCATGAGTAAGAGATGGAATTTTTCTTCTTATTTTTTTAACTTCTTCCAAATTAATTTTACTATTAATGATTTTTGGTTTTTTGTAACCTTTATTTAAAATTTTTCCCCAAGGACTAACAATTATTGAGTGACCATAAGTTTTTCTATTAGTATGATGAGTGCCACACATATTAGTTCCCACAATATAAACATTATTTTCAATTGCTCTTGCTCTTAATAAAATTTCCCAATGATCTCTCCCAGTTGGTACAGTAAATGCTGCAGGCATTAATATTACCTCAGCACCTTTCTTTGATAAACTTCTAAATAAATTTGGGAAACGTAAATCATAACAAATTGTAAGTCCAAATTTAATATTTTGTAAATTTGTTAAAATTATTTTTTTTCCAGACTTAAAAGACTCAGACTCTTTATGTGTTTCTTTTTTATTTATTTTAACATCAAACATATGTATTTTATCGTAATAAGTATTTATTTCTCCATTTTTATCTAATAAAATTGACCTATTAACTAACTTATTTTGATTTTTTACTTTTAATAAAAGTGATCCTAAATTTATTAATATTTTATTTTTTTTTGCAAATTCTTTGCTCATTTTTAATATTGGGCAATCGTTTTGATATGTTGTAAATTTAAATAAATGTTTTTTATCACTAGTAATAATATTAGAACATTCTGGAGTACAAATTAAATCTGGATTAAAATTTAGTGTTTTATTAAATAAATTTTCAAGTTGGTTACAGTTTTCTTGAGGCGTTGATTTAGCTTCAAATTGTATCTGTGAAATTTTAAAGTTTTTCATTTATCATTCCTATTTAAATAAATATAATAGTTATTTTATTTTAAAATGATTTAGTGCATTTTGCTATGTTATTATTTAAACAAAAGTATATAGGTTCCTATAAAAATGAATAATTTATTACATATTTGGAAATCAAATCAGGCAGTGGTTAATGGCTGGTTATCAATTCCAAATTCATTTACAGCCGAAGCGTTTGGCAAAATGGGATGGGACTCAATAACAATTGATATGCAGCATGGACAGAATGATTATCAATCGAGCATAGCAATGTTACAATCTCTATCTAATAGTAAATCAGTTCCTTTTGCAAGAGTACCTTGGAGTGAGCCAGGCATTATTATGAAAATGTTAGATCTTGGTGTAATGGGAATAATTGCCCCAATGATTAATACAAAAGATGATTGTGAGAGATTTGTTTCATATTGCTATTATCCACCAATAGGTCAGAGAAGTTTTGGACCAATGAGGGCTCAACTTGTTCATGGTTCAAATTATTATGATTTAGCAAATCAAAATATTCTAAGCTTTGCAATGATTGAGACCAAGCAGGCATTTGAAAATCTCGATGAAATATTATCAGTTCCAAATTTAACTGGTATTTATATAGGCCCAGCAGATATGAGCTCTTCATATGGGTTAACTCCAAAATTTGATGTAAAAGAAGATCCTGTTTATTCAAACATAAAAATTATTTCTGAAAAAGCAAAAAAATTTGGTAAAATTGCAGGTATTCATAATGGATCAACATCTTACGCGAAAGAAATGATTAAACTAGGATATAAACTAGTAACCGTTTTATCTGACTTTAGAATAATGAACGCTAATGCTCAAAATATAGTTGATGAAATGAAAGAAGCTAAAACTAAAACATCTAAATCAGATTCATATTAATTATTTTTTTTTCTAAAAAAAGGAATTAAAAAAACCAAACAGGCAAAAAAGAAAAAAATACTTCCTGCCAATGCCCAAAAATTACCTACACTAGATACAATATAACATAAAGAAGATACTACAAATAAGATCCATCCTAATAAATTTATATTGTTGTTACTCATTTGATTTTTTTTGTCTTTCCTCAATCTCTAAAACCTCCAACCATCTTGATTCTTTTTTTTGTATCTCTGTATTTAATTCTTCCATTTGCTTACTTATTTCTAAATATCTTTCATAATTTTCTATATATAAATTTGTATCTTTCAACTCTTTAGTAATAATATTTATTTTTTCTTGAATAAGATTTATTTCTTTAGGTAATTCCTCAAGTTCATATTTATATTTAAAAGAAAGTTTAGGCTTAGTTGTATTTTTTTCTTTAAATTTTTTATCCTTATTTTTTTTAATTTGATTATTTTTATTTTTTTCAAATTGTGATTTTAAAAAATCACTATAACCGCCTAAAAATAGTGATGCATTTCCAGTAGTATCAAAATGAAGAATTTTATTAACTGTTTGATCTAAAAAATCTCTATCATGCGATACTATTAATAATGTGCCTTTATAATTTGATAGCATTTCCGTTAGTAAATCTAAAGTTTCCAAATCTAGATCATTAGTTGGCTCATCTAATATTAAACCTGTTTTAGGATTTGCTAATACTTTAGCAAGAAGGAGTCTATTCTGTTCGCCACCAGATAGTGTCTGAATTGTATGGTTAACATTTTTAGGATCAAATTGAAAATCTTTAACATAACTGCAAACATGTCTATCCCTACCTTGAACTTTTAAATAGTCGCCACCAGAGGGAACTAAAATATCTTTTACTGATTTTCTTCCATTCAAATCATTTCTCATTTGGTCAAAATATGAAAATTCTAAATTTTTTTTTAATTTTAATTTTCCACCTGTGATTTTAACTTCATTTAATAAAGTTTTTAAAAATGTAGACTTTCCTGTTCCATTTTTACCAAGTAATCCTATGCGATCATTTTTTGCTATTTTAATAGAAAGTTTTTCAAATACATTATTTTTTTGATTAGGATATTTGACTATAACATCATTATATTCTGCAATAAATTTTGATTGATCAACTGATTTTTTTGAAATTTGAGGTTTTAATGATTTGATAGCACTTCTATATGATGTCTCATCTTTTTCTAATTGTATTTTTAACTCCTTAGCTCTTCTTAATCTTTTTTCATTTCTCTTTACTCTAGCCTTAACCCCTTTATTTGCCCACTCAAGTTCAATATTAACAAATTGTTTTCTATTTCTTAATTCTCTATATTCTTGATCTAGTAACTCCTCTGACCATTTATCAAAATCTTTAAATCCTCTAGGACTT
>MDSZ01261436.1_pt1 | contig 21535 bp, 24 predicted proteins | sample 811201 | NCBI WGS metagenome assembly MDSZ01 (sample SAMN05326647, study PRJNA326480) | marine metagenome | isolation source: seawater | place: Indian Ocean: North | collected 2010 | reverse complement strand
TTTTTTTATCCAAAAAAATATCTTTGTATATATAATATGTCAATATAACTTACCAATAATGAAAGAACTTTTATATTTAAAAGATGATCAATTGAAAGATTTTATTGAAAAACTCTTTATAGGTTACCGAGAATCTTTTTCTGATGCAAAGAAAACATTGGAAAAATATTCCATTGGTGTGGCTCATCATAAGGTTATCCATTTATTATCTATTTACGAGGGAATAACCATTTCTGAGCTTTTAAAAAAATTAAAAATAACAAAACAAAGTTTGAACAGAATTTTAAGAGATCTTTTAAGGATGAATGTAATATATTATAAGAAAAACAAAAAAGACAGTAGATTGAAGCATATTTTTTTAAGTGAAAAAGGAAATAGACTTTTTAATGAAATTTTTTCGATACAAAAAAAAAGAATTTATAAAGCACTTCTAAATTCTACTTCAGAAGAGGTCTTGTATTTTAATAAAGTTTTAAAAAAAATAATTCATGAACAAATTTGAAGCACATATACTTGTTGTTGATGATGATGATGGTATCAGAAACTTAGTTAAACAATATCTTCTAGAAAATAATTTTTTAATTACGACGGCAAGAAATGCCGAAGAGGCCAAAAATAAAATTTCAGTGATAAAATTTGATTTAATTGTATTAGATATAATGATGCCAGGAAAAAGTGGATTAGAATTTACAATAGAAAATAAAGATAAAATAAATACGCCAATTATTTTACTAACTGCTAAAGGAGAGCCAAATGAACGAATAGAGGGATTAGAAACCGGTGCTGATGATTATTTACCAAAACCGTTTGAGCCTAAGGAATTAGTTTTACGTATAAAAAATATTTTAAGAAAAACTAAAAATAAAAATCAAAAAAGGATAATTGAGTTTAACAATATTAAAATAGATTTAAATAAATTAATAATTAATCAAAATGGAAAAGAATTTAAAATAAACAATACGGAAAAAATAATACTTGAAAAAATGATTAATGCTCCTGGTCAGACATTCTCAAGAGAATCAATTGGAAAATTAATTGACTTAGATAAAGAAAGATCAATTGACGTTATAATAACAAGATTAAGAAAAAAAATTGAACAAGATCCAAAAAATCCAAAATTTCTTCAAACAATAAGAGGTACGGGCTATGTTTTATGGATTGAATAAATTTATTAAGAATATTTTACCCAAGAGATTATTTTACAGAGCATTACTAATTGTTGCAGCTCCAATTATTTTGTTGCAAATAACTATATCTATAGTTTTTTTTGATAGCTTATGGATAAAAACTAATAAAGGAATGACTAGAGCGCTTGTTAATGAGATAAATTTTTTTATAAATGCTTATGAAAATGAACAATATAATAAAGACTCTTTAACAAAACTTTTTTCAGAAAATCATGATGTTAAAGTTATTTATGTATCTGAAAAACTTCTTCCCGAAAATAATTTGGAAAGATGGTTTAGCCCTATGGATAGAACTCTCAGGAGAGAGCTTAAATCTAAAAAATTTATTTATTGGTTTGATACAACAAAATTTAAAGATTCAATTGATTTAAAAATTAAATATTTAAATGGATATTTTCAATTTTTAATTCCTAAAGAAAGAGTTACAAGTACCTCTGCGAGAATGTTTGCTCTATGGATTACCTTGCCAGCCTTTTTGTTAATATTTATTTCTCTAATTTTTTTAAAAAATCAGACAAGACCCATAATTAATTTGGCAAAAGCTTCTGCAAAATTTGGGAGGGGGGAGGAAGTAGATGAGTTTAGACCTTCCGGTGCTTTAGAAATAAGACAAGCTGGTTTTGAATTTGATAGAATGAGACGCAGAATAATAAGACATTTAAATCAAAGATCAGAAATGTTATCTGGAATCAGTCACGACTTAAGAACACCATTAACTAGAATAAAATTACAACTTGCGTTTATTAAAGACCAAAATATAGCAAAAAAATTATCTGAAGATGTTGTAGAGATGGAAAAAATGTTGAATGAATATCTTCAATTTGCAAGTTCTAGTTTTTCTGAAAAAACAGAGAAATTTAACCTATTTAAACTTATTGAAGTAATTGTAAGAAAATATGAAAATAAAAAAATTTCCTTTAAAAATTCAAACGACATTTATATGACTGGAAGAAAAAATTTGATTACCAGATGTATGAACAACTTGATCGATAATGCCACAAAATATGCAAATAATATTGAACTGCAAATAATTAAAAGTAACGATAATATTTTTATCACAATCGATGATGATGGGCCTGGAATTTCAGAAAACGAATATGAAAATGTATTTAAACCCTTTTATAAAATAAATAAAAGTAGAGGTGACGCAAAATCAAGTGTGGGTTTAGGATTATCTATTGCTTCAGATATAGTGAGGTCGCACGGTGGAAATATTGCTCTTGGAAAATCTCGGCTAAATGGACTTAGAGTAAAAATTACTTTGCCTTTTTAGTTTTCTTTTTAGCTGACTTTTTTTCAAATTTATCCAATTTTTTCTCTAAATTTTCAATTCTTTTAGACAAAATATCCATCTCATCTTTGCTCACAAGTTGCATTCTAAAAATTATCTCATCTTTTTTAGATTTTAATATATTTAAAATTTCTGAATTTAGATCCTTATAAGACACTAAACCTTGCTCAAATAACTTCGCCAATCTATCCAATACTAATTTTGATTTTGACATATAATCATTTATTAAATTAATATATTCTACATATATCATATAAAAATGTTTATTAATAATATTGACCCAGTCGCTTTTCAATTTTTTTCTATTCAAATAAAATGGTATTCCTTAGCTTATATATTTGGAATAATATTTGGATGGTTGTATTGTAAAAGAATATTAGCTGAAAATCTTAAATTACTTACTTTATTTGATGATCTTATAACTTACATTATTTTAGGTATCGTTATCGGTGGAAGACTTGGGTATGTATTAATCTATAACTTGGAATATTATCTTAAAAATATCTTTGAGATTTTTATGATATGGAATGGAGGCATGTCGTTTCATGGAGGTCTGGTTGGTGTAATTATAGCTGTAACTATATTTAGTAAAAAACATAAAATTGATTCATTTATTTTTTTAGACTTAATTTCTTTAGCTGCTCCAATAGGTATATTTTTAGGAAGAATTGCAAATTTTATAAATTCAGAACTTTATGGTAGACAAACTGATGTGGCATGGTCAGTGAAATTTAATATGATTGATAATGTCTCAAGACATCCATCGCAAATATATGAGGCTATTTTTGAAGGTTTGATACTGTTCATATTGCTAAATTTTTTTCATAAAAAAAACTATTTACTAAAACCTGGTTTAATATCGTCATTATTTTTAGTTTACTATTCAGCTTTTAGATTTTTTTTAGAATTTTTTAGAACCCCCGATCCTCATTTAGGCTTATTATTTTTTCAATTAACCTTGGGTCAAATAATATCTATAATTTTTTTGATTTTTGGTACTTACCTATTTTTTTTAAAAAAATGAAATCTAAAAGAAAAATTTTATCTCTCGATAAATATATTAATGAGGCGCTTTATAATAAGAAATTTGGCTATTATATGAAAAAAAATCCTTTTGGGGAAAAAGGAGATTTTATAACATCGCCAAATATTTCTGTGCTGTTCTCAGAAATGATTGCTATATGGATTATCTCTTTTTGGGAAAATCTTAAATGCCCACAAAAATTTAATTTAATTGAATTAGGAGCAGGAAATGGATCAATGATAAAAGAAATCTTAAATACATTTGAAAAATTTCCTTATATTAAAAAAAGTTGTAAAATTTACATTTATGAAAAAAGTAATTTTTTAACAGATATACAAAAAAAGAATCTTAAAGAAAAAAAAGTAGTATGGTTAAAAAATTTGAATAAACTTCCAGATTATCCAAATATTTTTATCGCAAATGAATTTTTTGATGCCCTACCAATTAAACAATTTATTAAAAAAAAAAATAAATGGTATGAAAGAAATGTAGAATTTTTTAAATCAAAAAATGCAAAATTTATAGATATTTTAACAAATATAAAAAAATTGGAGAAAGAAATTGGATTTCAAGTTTCATATAAACAAAAATTTATTGAATTCTCGCCTATGGTAAATGAATATCTTAAAATAATTTCAAAAAAAATAAAATCAAATAAAGGTGGGTTGCTTATTATAGATTACGGATATTTAAGCAAAAATATGAAAAATACTCTTCAATCGGTATCGAAACATAAATACAATTATGTTTTAAGCAATTTTAGAAAAGCAGATATCACCTATAGTATTAATTTCAATCTTTTAAAAAAAATAATAAATAAATTAAATTTGAAAATAGTTGGTATTGCTAATCAGGAAAAATTTCTTAAAAATCTTGGAATTTTAAAAAGAGCTGAAATAGTTTCTATTAATTTACCTTTTTCAAAAAAAGCTGATATTTATTACAGATTAAAACGATTAATAGATAAAAATTTTATGGGTGAAATATTTAAAGTTATGTTTATTTCAAAAAAAAATATAAATTTTAAATTAGGATTTTAATTTTGATTATTTCAAAAAGTTTAAAAAAATTTAAAAATATTAAACATGGATTTTTTAATCGCAATGGAGGTTTTTCATCAGGTTTATATAAAAGCCTAAATTGTGGAATTGGTTCATATGATAAAAAAAGAAATGTATTAAAAAATATTAAAATTGTATGTCAAAAGATTGGATGTTCAAATAAAAAACTTGTGCTTCTGCATCAAATACACAGTAATAGATTTTCATTTATTAATAGTGAGTATAATTTTAAAAAAAAAATTAAGTCTGATGCTTCAATAACAAAAGTTAAAAATGTAGCGCTTGGTGTTCTAACAGCAGATTGCGTTCCTATATTAATCTACGATAAACAATTAAAAATAATATCTGCAATTCATGCAGGTTGGAAAGGAGCTTACAGGGGTATAATTCCTAAAGTTGTAAATTATTTTTTAAGAGAAGGAAGTAAAAGAAAAAATCTCTATGCAGTAATTGGTCCTTGTATCACGGGAAAAAATTATGAGGTAAAAAATAATTTTAAAATGCGATTCGTTAAAAAAGATAAAAAAAGTATCAAATTTTTTAAAACTAAAAAGAACAAAACATATTTTTGCCTTAATAAATATGTTTATAATCAATTGTCCCAACTTGGCTTAAAAAATATAGAATTAATCAATAAAGACACATATGAAAAAAAAAATAATTTATTTAGTGCTCGAAGATCAGCTCACAATAATGAAGTTGATTATGGTAGAAATATTTCAATAATTATGATTAAATAAGATTCTCTAAAAGATGAAACTTCTCACAGGAAATAGCAATAAAAACCTCAGTCAAAAAATATCAAAAAATTTAAAAACAAAATTAGTTCATTCAAGCATTAGAAGATTCGCTGATGGTGAAATTTATATAGAAATTAATGAAAACATTAGAGGCAATAGTATATTTCTAATTCAATCTTCTTCAGCTCCTGCTAACGATAACTTAATGGAACTATTATTGTGTATAGATGCTTTGAAAAGATCATCTGCAAAAAATATTACAGCAGTAATTCCATATTTTGGATATGCGAGACAAGATCGTAAAGTTGCTCCACGAACATCAATATCAGCAAAATTAGTTTCAAATCTAATTACAAAGGCTGGAGCTGATAGAATAGTAACAGTTGATTTACATGCTGGACAAATTCAAGGGTTTTTTGATATTCCAGTTGATAACCTTTTTGCAACACCAATTTTTTCGCGACATATTAAAAAAAGATTAAATAAAAAAAATTTAATTTGTGTATCGCCTGATGTTGGGGGTGTTGAAAGAACAAGGGCGCTCGCGCGAAAATTAGATATCGGGATAGCTATAATTGACAAAAGACGGCCAGCTCCAGGGAAATCACAAGTGATGAATGTTATTGGAAATGTTAGTGGAAAAACTTGTGTAATTGTTGATGATATAATTGACTCTGGTGGAACTATCGTAAATGCTGCCCAAGCCTTAATTGACAGAGGCGCTAAAGAAGTTCATGTTTACATAACTCATGGAGTTTTAAGTGGTGAGGCAGTTGATAAAATTAAAAAGTCCAAAATAAAAAAATTAGTTATTACTGATACTATCGACAATTCAAATAAGATTAAAAAAGCTAGAAATATAGAGGTGTTGACTATATCTAACTTGCTAAGTGAAGCTATAAAAAGAATTTCTAACTCAACTTCAGTTTCAGACCTATTCAAATAATTTTCTTGAGTTCTTAAAGAACATGGGATAAAAACCTTTGTTTTTTATGAATTCAATTAACGTAAGTATTAGAAAAACAAACACCAAAGGAGAAATTAATTCTCTTAGATCAAAAGGTGATGTTCCAGCTATTATTTATGGTGGAAAAATTGAAAACCAAAAAGTTTCAATTTCAAAAAAAGTTTTAAAAGTACTGCTTGATAAAGAAAACTTTCTATCGAATATATTATCCTTAACAATAGATGGAAAACCAGAAAATGTATTACCGAAAGAAATAGTTTGGGATCCTATTACTGATGAACCTATTCATATTGATTTTCTTAGAATTGTTAAGGGTGGAAAAATAATTTTAGAGATACCTGTAAAATTTATTAATAATGAAAAATCACCTGGCCTTAAAAGAGGAGGAGTGCTTAATATAGTTAGAAGAAAAGTTGAACTAAAATGCCCAACAGAAAATATTCCAACAGAGTTAGTTGTGGATTTAGATGGTCTTGATATTGGTTCAAGTATAAAAATCTCTGCAATAAAATTACCAGAGAACGTAGCACCAACTATTCAAGGTAGAGACTTTGTGGTAGCGACTGTTGCAGCGCCAACTGTAATTAAAGAACCTGAAAAACCAGCGGAGACAACTGAAGGAGAAGAAGGAGCCGAGGGAACTGCTGCTGCTGAAGCAGGGACTGAAGGGGAAGCAAAAGCTCCAGAAGGTGAAAAGAAAGAAGGTGATAAAAAAGAACCTGCTAAAAAGGAAGACGACAAAAAGAAAGCTTCACCAGAGAAAAAATAATCAAAAAATAGTGAAAATTATTAGTATCAATATTAAAAAATTATGCTTTTATTTGTAGGATTAGGAAACCCAACACCTAATAGTGAAAATAACAGACACAACATTGGTTTTAAAATTATCGATGCTATAAACAAAAAATTTTGTTTATCAAAACAAAAACCAAAATTTAAAGGATTGCTTACAACGGGAAATATAAATAAAAAAAAGGTTTATGCTATTAAACCTTTAACTTTTATGAATAATTCTGGAATTTGTATTCGAGAATTAATAGAATATTTTAAAATTGATGCAGAAAATGTAATAGTTTTCCATGATGATCTTGATATTGACTTTGGTAAAATAAAAGCAAAATTTGGGGGATCGAGTGCAGGCCATAATGGTATAGAGTCGATAGATAAATTTATTGGAAAAGATTATTCGAGAGTAAGAATTGGTATTGGTAGGCCAAATACAAAAATATCAACCTCTGATTATGTGCTTAAAGATTTTGATGAAGAAGAATCAATTGAATTAGAAAAAATTACTGAAAATATAACTGATTATATATCAATACTTATTGATAAAAAATTAGATCTTTTTTCTAGCACAGTAAATAATAATCAATGAGTCTTAAATGTGGAATTGTTGGTCTGCCAAATGTTGGCAAGTCAACTTTATTTAATGCACTTACAAATTCTAATAAGGCTCAAGCAGAAAATTTTCCTTTTTGTACTATTGATCCAAATATAGGAATTGTTAACGTTCCGGACTTAAGACTTGATAAATTAGCAAAAATTTCTAACTCAAAAAAAAAAATTAATACTACAATTTCGTTTGTTGATATTGCAGGATTAGTTAAGGGCGCTTCAAAAGGTGAAGGATTGGGTAATAAGTTTTTATCACATATAAGAGAAGTTGATGCAATAATACACATGATAAGATGTTTTGATTCAGACGATATTCAAAATGTTAATAAAAATGTAGATCCAATAAGAGATCTTGAAATTATTGAGACGGAGATGATGCTTGCTGATCTTGAGTCCATTCAAAAAAGATTAGATAAAAAAAATAAAAAAAACTTAAATGATGATGAGCAAAGGTTATTAGAAACAGTATTAAATTATATCAATAATAATAAAAATCTTAATGAATTAAATAGTCAATTTGAAAAAAAAATATTAAATACAAGTGGTCTTCTTTGTACCAAACCAAAAATTTTTGTTTGCAATATTGATGAAAAAAGCATCAATAAAGGTAATAAATATACAGATACTTTTATAAACAAATTTGGAAATGATAATACAATAGTAATATCAGCAGAAATTGAAAATCAGATTAATCAATTAGAAAAAGAAGAAAAAAAAAAATTATATGAAAATGATAGAATTAAGAGAAACAGGAATAAATATGCTTATTAAAAAAGGTTATGATATTTTAACATTGCAAACTTTTTTTACCTCAGGTCCTGAAGAAACAAGAGCTTGGACAATACCAAAGGAATGTGTAGCTCCTGAGGCTGCTGGAAAAATACATTCTGATTTTGAAAAAGGGTTTATAAGAGCTGAAACAGTTTCTTACGATGACTTTGTTAAAAATGAAGGTTGGGTAAATTCGAAAACAAATGGTAAAATGAGACTAGAGGGAAAAGATTATATAGTTAAAGATGGTGACGTTTTAAACTTTAGGTTCAATACGTGACCATATTTTTTTCATACTTAAATAAGCTAATAATGTGATAATAATTAAATAAATTATTGCCTTAAAACCAATTTTGTGTCTTGTTTCTAGATGAGGTTCGGCAGACCATGATAGAAAAGTTACAACATCTTTTGCCATTTGTTCTTCGGTAGCCTCTGTACCATCATTATATTCAACTAAACCATCCTCTAATACTTTTGGCATTTTAATTTTATTACCATACATATATTTATTATAATAAACCCCATCGTCTAAACTAATATCACTTGGTGGATCTACATATCCTAACAAAACAGAGTAAATATAGTTTGCACCACCACTTCTTGCTTTAACTAAAACTGACATATCAGGAGGGTATGCTCCTCCGTTTGATGCCATTGCCTCTTTATCATTTTGATATGGATTTACAAATTTATCAGAAAGTCTTGCTGGTCGAGTAAACATTTCTCCATCGTCGTTGGGTCCATCGGTAACTTCAAAGCTAGCTGCGATCGCCTTTGCCTCCTCTTTTGTAAACTCTGGGCCTCCCTCTTCAGCTAAATTTCTATAACTTAAATATTTCATAGAATGACAAGACGCACATACTTCTGTGTAAACTTGATATCCTCTTTGCAAAGAACCTCTGTCAAATTTACCTAAAAACCCTTTAAAGCTCCAATCAACTTTTAATAATTCTTGTTTTTCTGCCGAATATACTTTTTGGAATGAAAAAAATAATAATGATAAAACTACAATAGATGTTTTAAGGTATTTTTTCATAATACTATTTAATTAAGTTTATCTTTTCTCGCCATTTCTGATTTAAAAGCCCCTCCGAGAACTGGTTCTGTAATGCTTAATGGTACCGGAGATGTTTTTTCTTTTTTACTTAGAATGGGCAAAATAATTAAGAAATGAATAAAATAATATGCTGTAGCTATTCTTGCTATTAACAAATATGTTCCTTCTGCTGGCATCGCGCCCATATAGCCTAGGATTATTACATCTATAACAAGTATCCAATAAAACTGTTTAAATACTGGTCTAAAAATTGCGGATCTTACTTTTGAAGTATCTAACCAAGGTAAAATCACTAAAATGAAAATTGAAGCAAACATTGCGATTACTCCAAGCAGTTTGTCAGGCACTGATCTTAAAATTGCGTAAAATGGTAATAAATACCATTCTGGAACTATGTGTGCTGGTGTAACCATAGGATTTGCTTCGATATAATTATCTGAATGTCCTAAAATATTTGGAGCATAAAAAACAAAAAAAGCAAATACAATTAAAAATAAAAGTAAAGCAAATAAATCTTTTATTACAATGTATGGATGGAATGGAACGGTGTCATTCGATGGTTTTTTCAAATCTATTCCTATCGGATTATTATTTCCAGGCACGTGTAAGGCCCAAATATGTAGGACCACTAACCCTAATATCAAAAATGGAAACAAATAGTGCAAACTAAAAAATCTAGTTAAGGTAGGATTATCTACTGCATAACCTCCCCATAGCCAGTTAGTAATACTCTCTCCAATTAATGGTACAGCGCTAAATAAATTTGTTATTACTGTCGCTCCCCAAAAACTCATTTGACCCCAAGGCAGAACATATCCCATGAATGCTGTCGCCATCATTAATAAGTAAATGATCATTCCCAATATCCATATAACCTCTCTAGGTGATTTATACGAACCATAATATAATGATCTAAAAATATGAACGTAAACTGCTAAAAAAAACATTGAAGCCCCGTTAGCATGCACATATCTAATTAACCATCCATAATTTACATCTCTCATTATATGTTCAACACTGTCAAAAGCTAAATCAGCATGCGCCACATAATGCATGCCTAAAACAATTCCTGTAATTATTTGTGTAATTAAGCAAAATGTTAATATTCCTCCAAAAGTCCACCAGTAATTCAAATTTTTTGGCGTTGGATACTCTCTTAAATGAGCTCCTAATGATAATAAAGGTAACCGGTCATTAAACCATTTACCTAATTTAGATGATGGAACATAGTTGTGATCGCTCATTAAATTTTAACCTATTTTAATTGTATTACTGTTTAAAAATTCGTATTTAGGAATTTCAAGATTTGTGGGCGCGGGACCCTTTCTTATTCTTCCTGATGTGTCGTAATGTGAACCATGGCAGGGACAAAACCAACCGTTATATTCACCTTTATCACCTAAAGGAACACATCCAAGATGTGTACAAACCCCTAACATTACTAACCACTCTGGATTTTTTGCTCTATCTTCATCTTTCTCCGGATGTTTGAGTTCGTCTAATTTAACAGATCTCGCTTCGGATATTTCTTGTTCTGTTCGTCTTTTGATGAACACTGGCTTTCCTCTCCAAAGAACAGTTATTGATTTTCCTGGCTCAACAGAACTAACATCAACTTCTGTACTTGCTAAAGCTTTTACAGATTGATCTGGATTCATTTGATCCACCAAAGGCCAAACTGCTGCTCCAACTCCAACCGCTCCAATTGCATAAGAAGCAGTAAACAAAAAATCTCTTCTTTTAGGTTTTTTTTGATCTGACATTTTTTAAAATATTGTTTATTTTAAACTCTATTATATGATTTCATATAAGAAAAAAGATTTTTATCTGCGAAAAAATGACATCAAAAAAGATAGTTTTAATGCCAAAAATTGCACTTTATGAACCTGATATTCCTCAGAATACTGCCGCAATAATTCGAACATGCTCATGCTTAGGTGCTTTGATTGAAATTATTGAACCTTGTGGTTTTATATTAAATGATAAACGTTTTAAAAGAGTGGTTATGGATTATATGGACGACAGTAAGATTAAATTTTATAAAAATTATAACGAGTTTTTTGAAATAAAAAAAAATAATAAAGAAAGAATAATACTTATGACTACAAAAGCATCTCAATCTTATTCATCATTTAAATTTAAAACTAATGACACAATTTTGTTTGGAAGAGAGAGTGCTGGAGTTCCTGAAAAAATTCATAATTCTGTAAATAAAAGACTAAAAATACCTTTAATTTTTAAAAAAAGATCATTAAATCTTGCCTCTTCAGTCGCAATAGTTCTTGCTGAAAGTTTAAGACAAAATAAATTAATTTAAAAAAAATGAATAAAAAAAATCAACAAAAAATAGTAAAAAAATGGTTTATTGAATTACAGAATCAAATTTGTAAAAATATAATAGATTTAGAGAAAGAATATGGGTCTAAAAAAAAATTTAAAAAAAATAAATGGAAATATGGAGAATTTAGAACAATTGAGGGTGAAGTGATAGAAAAAGGTGGTGTCGCGTTTTCAAATGTTGTTGGAAAATTTACAAAAGAATTTTCAAAAAAAATACCTGGTACAAAAAATAAATTAAACTTTTGGTCTTCAGGTGTTTCTGTTGTATTGCACCCAAAAAATCCAAAAGCGCCTGCTATGCACTTTAATACTCGGTTTATCTGTACAGAAAAGTCTTGGTTTGGTGGGGGAATGGATTTAACACCTGCTATAAAAGATATTGTTCAAAAAAAATATTTTCATAGTCAATTAAAAAAAATATGTGATATCCACAATAAAGCATATTATCCAAAATATAAAAAATGGTGTGATAAATACTTTTATCTGCCTCATAGAAAAGAAACTAGAGGAGACGGAGGTATATTTTTTGATTATAAAATGGATAATTGGGAAAAAGATTTTTTATTTGTTAAAGATTTGGGTATAATTTTTGCTTCGTTAGTAAAAAATATTTTAAAAAAGAAAATGTTTTTAAAATGGACAAAAAAAGAAAAAGAACTTCAGCTAATTAAAAGAGGAAGATATGTTGAATTTAATTTACTTTATGACCGTGGAACAACTTTTGGATTACAAAGTGGAGGAAATCCAAAGGCAATTTTAATGTCTATGCCCCCACATGCGAAATGGAAATAAATGGAAAAAGAGCCGATAACAACTCAAGGTCTTGAAAAGCTTAAAGAGGAATTAGTTTTTTTAAAAGAAAAAAAGAGACCTGAAATAGTTGCGGCAATATCTGAGGCAAGATCTCATGGAGATTTAAAAGAAAATGCAGAATATCATGCTGCAAAAGAACAACAGTCTCACAATGAGGGAAGAATCCAAGAAATAAATGATTTAATTGCAAGAGCTAATGTAATTGATATTGCAAAAATAAAAAATGATGGAAAGGTCATTTTTGGTTCTACTGTTTTTTTAGAAAATTTAGATACAGGAGAAAAAATTAGTTATAAAATTGTTGGTAAAGATGAAGCAGATTTAAAAAAAAATCTTTTGTATTTTAAATCACCTATTGGAAAAGGATTAATTGGAAAAAATAAAAATGATTTGGTTGAAATAACAACTCCAGCAGGCATTAAAAATTTTGATATTAAGGATGTGAAATATATTTAATTATTTATAATTTCTTGAACTTCTTTCTCAGAAATTTCAAAACTATTATCTACCCACTTATTCTCGATCATCCTTAATTTGTCTCCTAACTTTTTTCCTTCAGGAATATTATATTTTGTCATTAGAGTAATTGCTCGTAGTGGAAGTAGTGGAGGTTCTTTTTCTTTAAAATGAGATAAAAAATTTAAGATTTTTTTATCTATTTTTTGAGATCTAAAAATTTTAAAATATAGCAAATCCATTAAAGATTGTTTGCCGTTAAAATATAAAATTTTTTCAAGTTTATTTTTTGAAAATACTTGGCTATCTGATTTATTTATAAAAAAGTCATTTAAAAATGAAATTCTTTTTTGATCTTTTTTGGATATATTAAATTTGTAAAAAAAATAATCAGGATTATCAGATCCATCAATAATCATTAAAGAAATTAAGAAAATGAAGTCTAGTTTACTTATATTTTCTTTTGCAAAAGAATTTAATTTTTTAAAAATATCTATATTTTTCAATTGTGGAAACACTAATTTAATAATTTCAAGAGAAAATTCATCATTCATTAAATTGATAAAATTAGTTGATGAAACTAACTTTTTAAACTCGTCCAACAGTCTTTCTGAAGAAATTTTGCTAAATCCATCTAAATTTTTTTTAATAGTTTTTACTATAATTGGATCATGATCCTTTTTGCTATAATTAAGAAAAAATCTTACGTATCTTAAAATTCTAAGATAATCCTCTTTTATTCTTTTTTCAGGATCTCCAATAAATATTACACTTCCGCTTTCCAAATCTCTTTTTCCATTAAATGGATCGTATAAATTTCCATTAATATCAGAATAAATAGCATTCATTGTAAAATCTCTTCTGGAAGCGTCTTCATACCAATCATTATAAAATTCAACTTTTGCATGTCTTCCGTCAGTAAAAATATCTTTTCTTAAGGATGTGACTTCGAATTTATTTTTATTAATTAAAGCTGTTATTGTTCCATGCTCAATGCCTGTTTTATAAAACTTAATATTATTTTTTTTTAGAGCTTCTGATACTTGATCAGGATTTAAATTTACAGCCATATCGATGTCATCAACAATTTCTTTATTAAGGACTTTTCTTACACAACCACCTACATATCTAATTTCACTTTTGTTTGAAAATTTTTCTATAGCTTGAAAAATCTTTTCTATTTCTACTTTTTTTTTTAATTTTTGAAACTCTGAATCAAAAGAATTAGATTTTTTCAATTTTATAAAAAAATTATTTAATAAATTCATCATAAAATGGCTGGGGCGCTAGGATTCGAACCTAGGATGGCGGTACCAAAAACCGCTGCCTTACCGCTTGGCTACGCCCCAAAGATTAATTTGATATATCACAAAAAAAAAAAATTATACAGTTTTTGATACTATACACCAATAATTTTTATATTTCCTTTTAAATACTGTTGCTGCATTTTCAGCTGCATTTTTTGATAAAAAATAAGCAACTATTGAAGACCCAGATCCAGTCATTCTAGCAAAAAGTATATTTTTAGTTTTTAGTAAATATATTTTTAAGCTTTTAAGTCTTGGGTATTTTTTAAATACGACTTTTTCCAAATCATTATTTGAATGAATTATATTCAATTTATTAAATAATGAAATCTTGGGGTTGTTATAACTTGCTTTTGAAAATGATTTAATTTTTGAATAAATAAATTTGCTTGAACATCCAAAATTTGGCTTAACTACTAATATATGTAATCTTAGTTTTTTTTTAAATTTTTTTAAATTTCCATTTGCAGACAAAATTTTATTTTTCATATCAAGACCAAGAATAACATCACTACCAATGAGGTTTGCAATTTTTTTTACTTTATTTTTATTTATTTTGAGAAATTTTTTTTTTAAGAAAAATTTAAGTATATTTGCTGCATTCATTGATCCACCACCCATTCCAGATTTTTGAGGAATATTTTTAATGATTTTAATGTGAAATTTATTACCTTTTAAAAAATTATTTTTATCAAGTATTTTTAGTAAATTGTTAACTGTATTATTTTTAAAAATATTTTTTGAATATTTTCCTTCGAATTGAACATAATGATTTTGTGCATTTATTCTCTTAATGTATATCAAGTCGTACAAATTAATAAATGTAAACAAACTTTCGATTTGATGAAAATTTGATGGAAGTTTTCTAATAACATTTAATGAAATATTAATTTTAGCATATGACTTAATTTTAGCAAATTTCATTAATCAAATTTTTTTTGGTCCTTTCAATAGCTTAATATTTATTTTTTTTTTCATGGATTCATCTGTATCTTCAAAATTTAAAACACTTTTCCAATAATATTGAGCTTGCATTTTTTTATTCAAACTCCATAAAATATCACCATAATGATCATTCACTATTGGATCATCGGGTAACAATTCTAAAGCTCTTTTCATTAACTTTTCTGCTTTAATATAATCTCCTACTAAATAGTATGCCCAACCAATAGAATCGATTATGTACGGATCGTTTGTTTTTTTTTTGTAAGCTGTTTCAAGCATTTCAATAGCAGTTTCTATTTTATAATTTCTCTCTAACCAAGAATAAGCTAAATAATTTAAAGTATAGGGTTCATCAGGATTAATTTTTAAAGATTGAAGTAAATCTTTATCAGATTTGGAAAACTCACCCAACCTTTCATAACTGCTACCTCTTTTATACAAAATATCAGAATAACTTTCTGAATCTTTTGCAAGTTTAGACAAAACAATATCATAATAATCAATTGAGATATTATATTCCTCAAAACTTCTGTAAATATTTGCAATATCTACAAGCATTTTTATAGAAGGTTTTTTTATTTCCTTAAATTTTGAATTTAAATAATTAAATGATTTTTTATTATTTTCTTCTTTTGAAATTATAAAAGTTTTCTTTTTAATTCTGTACCAGTAATAAGCAAGATTTTTTTTATTAAATTTTTCAATTATTTTTTCACATTCTCTGTAATTTTCAATCATATAATGATTTTCGGCAGTCAATGATAAGTTAAAGATAAATTTTGGATTTAAAAATATTGAAATTTGATTATAAAAATTGGATTTATCAAAATTATTTTCTGATGAATATAAATTCGCTATTAAAAAAATAAACTCAGCCAAAATATCATTTTCATTCTTACATGAAAAAATATTGGTAAAGTTTGATAATTTTTTTTCATCAACCCATTTTTTTGATTGTAAAATCAAAAGATTAGTATCTAAAACATCAATTTGATCTACTATGTCGTCGATCTCTTGGTATCTTTTTTTTTCTATCAAATAGCTTATGTAAAAAAAAATATATCTTGAATAGTTTATGTCATTTTTATTAATTATATTTAAAAAATATACATCTGTATTTTTTTCTTCTAAATAGCATCCCTCAAATGCTCTACTGATAATACTTAAATTGTCTTGACCAGAGTTTTTAGAAAAAAAATTTTTATTTTCAAAAAGATAAATATATTTTTTTAATGAATCATAAATAGCTTTTTCAAAAACACCATTTTCTTTAAAACTAGAAATTTCCTTTAAATATTCTTTACTTTTTTTAAAATTTTTTTTTTTTATAGAATCTATCGTCAATAATAAATATGCCTCAAAAAAATTTGAATTTTTTTTACCTAAATTGTACTGCAGCTCTTTTATTGCCTTTGAAACTTGGCCATCAATAACTAAAGAATAAATATAATTTTTAAGATATGGTTCATGAGTATTTATCAATGATTTGGATAAACTAAAATGCTCTAAAGCATTCAAATTTTTTTTATTATTAAATAATAAAAGAGCAGAAAAATAATTAGATAAATTTTTTGAATTAAAGTCAATATTATTGTCAATTTTAGAGTATAATGGTGATTGTAAAAATAATAATATGACTATTATAAATTTAATAAAATTTATCATTTTTATATACTATGATTAAAAAGCTAATAAATCAAAATGACATAATTAACTCAGAGTTGATTGGCTCTTATGGTATAGAAGATAATTTTAGTAGTAAGTCTATTAATAGAATTAAAACTAAACCTGAAGTAGTGGATAAATCTGAATTATTAGAAAATCTTAAGAAAAAAATACAAAATATAAATAATTGTAAACTAAAGATAAACGCTAAGAAAGTTGTGTTTGGTGATGGTAACCCAGATAGTCCTGTTATGCTTATCGGCGAAGGCCCGGGAGAAAAAGAAGATGAAATTGGAAGACCGTTTGTTGGAGATGCAGGAAAATTGTTAGATAAGATGTTAAATGCAATCAATCTAAATAGAGATAAAATTTATATTACTAATGTGGTTAATTATAGACCACCTAATAACAGGAAACCTGAGTCAAATGAAATTAAAACATATGCTCATTTCTTAAAAGATCATATTTCTATAGTTGATCCAAAATTATTAATTTTGATGGGAAGTACAGCGGTTGAAGCTTTACTTGGCCCTAAAATAAAAATTTCAAAAGAAAGAGGAAATTGGAAAGAAATAATTCTAAAACAAAAAACCTATTTAACAATAGGTACCTTTCACCCAGCTTACCTACTAAGACTTCCAGATCAAAAAAAATACTCATGGATAGACCTTAAAGAAATAAGAAAAAAAATAAATGAGCTAAATTTAAATATATAAAAATGAAAAAAATTATTGCTGGTGTAGACGAGGTTGGAAGAGGAAGTTTAATTGGTCCAGTTTATGCCGCAGCTGTTATCTTAAATAAAAATATTATTAGAACAAAACTAAAAGACTCAAAAAAATTATCAAAAAAAAATAGGGAAATTTTGTTTAATTATATTAAAGAAAATTCAGTATATGCCATTGCTTCGGCCTCTCAAAACGAAATAGAAAAAAAAAACATCTTAAATGCAAGTTTACTAGCAATGAAAAGAGCAATTAAAAAACTTAAAAAGAAACCTACCCTTGTTTTAATTGACGGAAATAAAATTCCAAAAATAAATTACTATAATTTAAAGTATGTAATTAAAGGTGATCAAAAAGTTCCAGAAATCTCTGCAGCATCAATTGTTGCCAAAGTATCTAGAGATAAATTTATTAAAAAATTATCAAAAAAATTTGATAAATATTTATGGAACAAAAACGCTGGCTATGGAACAAAAAATCATATCAATGCAATTAAAAAATTTGGTATTACCAAGCACCACCGAAAAACGTTTAAACCCATACACAACATATTGAGTCTTAAATAATTTATACAACTATTAGACTCTATTTAATTCAATCCTAGGTTGACCCCGGAATCTTTTTAGAGTCTAATTTTATTTTTTATAAATGTCTTTTGATCTTAAAAATAAATTAATTAATGGAAATAGTCTTGCGGAATTAAAAAAAATTCCAGATGAAACATTTGATTTAATTTTTGCTGACCCACCTTATAACCTTCAATTAAAGAACCAATTAATACGACCTGATAGATCCAAAGTAAGTGCTGTTAATGATGAGTGGGATAAATTTGAAAATTTTAAAAAGTATGATGATTTTACTTATTCGTGGTTAAAAGAATGTAAAAGAATTTTAAAAAATAATGGAGCTATTTGGGTAATTGGTAGCTACCATAATATTTTTAGAGTTGGTTCGGCAATACAAAATTTAGGTTTTTGGATATTAAATGATGTAATTTGGAATAAAAAAAATCCTATGCCAAATTTTAGAGGAACTAGATTTACAAACGCTCATGAAACTTTAATTTGGGCATCAAAATCTGAAAAGTCAAAATATACTTTTAATTATCAATCTTTAAAATGTTTAAATGATGATCTGCAAATGAGATCTAATTGGGAATTACCAATTTGTAATGGATCAGAAAGATTAAAAAAAAATGGTAAAAAACTACATTCGACTCAAAAACCAGAGGCATTACTGCATAGAATTTTATTAGCCACTTCAAATAAAAATGATTTCATTTTAGATCCTTTCTTAGGTTCAGGAACAACTGCTACGGTTGCAAAAAAATTAAGAAGAAACTACTACGGTATAGAAAAAGAAAAATTTTACTTTGATGTTGCTAAACAAAGAGTTAAAAATACAAAACCGATTGAAGATAATTATTTAGATACTTTAAAAAATAATAGATCTAAGCCAAGAATACCCTTTGGATCCTTGGTAGAACTTGGAATAATAAAACCAGGTACTATTATCTTTGATAATAAAAAAAAAATTAGTGCAAAAATTATGGCTGATGGCAGTATAAAACATCAAAAAACAGAGGGCTCTATACATAAAGTAGCTGCAGTAATTTTAGGTGCTGAAAGTTGTAACGGTTGGACATACTGGCATTACAATAAAAATGGTTCAATTTTACCTATTGATGATTTAAGACAAAGATTAATCTCAAAAAATTAAGTTCTATAAATTTTACCTAAATAGGTCTCTAAAAACTTTTGATTTTTTACCAGCCTCTTTAAAAAAATATTTCTAAAAAAAATATTTAATGGATTTGATAAATGAAAAGCAAAATGATTTATTAAAGATCTATAATTAATTTGCTTTGTTTTTGAAATTCTTCTTTTATAATAATTTGAAGAGTTATTCTTTAATTCATTATATAATTCATTTGCAGCCTCTATTGACTGTGATGCACCCTGCGCAAATGAAGGTGGAAATGAGTAAAATGCATCACCAATTAAAAAAATATTCTTAGAATGAGGTATTTTAATTTTTTTGCTTACGAAAATTGGAAAACATTTAATATCTTTAACTCTTTCATTTAAATTTATATCAGATTTCAAAGAAATTTGATTTAGTAAATTATTTATAAAAGTATTATCATTAAATAAATTTCTATTTTGGATCTCATCTTCAATAAATTTTTTTCTGATAATTGATATAAAATTAAATTCATTATTTTGATTGATAGGATAAATCACAAAATGAAAATTTGGCCCTAAATACAATGAAATATCAGAATTTTCAAAATTTTGAATATTTCCTCTTAAAGCAATTGAGTTAAAATATTTTGGGAGTCCTTCTTTATTAAATAAAAGTTGTTTAGTTTTTGAGTAAATTCCATCAGCAGCAACTAGATAATCAAATTCCTCAACTTGTTTATCTCTAAAGCACAATAACAATTTTTCTTGGTCTTTAATCTCTATAAGGTCAGAGTCAAAAATTAATTTTTCTTTCGAAATATTTTTTAAAAGAAATTCAATAAGTTTAGATCTTTTTAAAGTTGTATACTTGTCTCGATTTTTATTAAATTTGGCAAGTTCAATATCACAAATTTTACTCAAATTTTTCGCATCAAAAAAATTTATTTTTTTTGGAAAATAAATTTCATTTGTATTAATTTTATGAAACCCAATTTTATTTAATAAGTTAATGCTATTTACTGATAATTGTATTCCATAACCATCGTTTAGATCCAAAGAGGTTTTTTTTTCAAAAATTTTATAATCAAAAGATTTATCATTTTCTAAAAGATTTGCTAAAAACAAACCTGAAATTCCTGCTCCAATAATTGCAATTTTTTTCATTAAAAATGGGATAGTGAGTTAAATATTTTTTTTGTAAAAGATGGTAATATGTAATTATTAATATTAGACTTATTTAATAATAAACCATCCTTTCTAGATTTAAGCTTATTATTTTTATTAATGATAATTTTCATATTCATATTTGACATTTTTATATTTATCTTTTGATTGATAGATTGTTTGAATTTTTTCTTATTTATTTCTATCATTGGGAAAATAACTAAATTTTTTAAAAAATTAAATTTTTTATTTCTTATTAGTAAATATTTATTTTTGTGTGTGTAAATTTTTGCCTCAAAATATTTTATTTTATTAAATTTATTTTTAGATTTTACTAAAAAATCTTTGCTTTTATAAGCTTTGCAATTTTGAATTAATGGGCAAAGATTGCATAATGGTAAAGTTGGTTTGCAAACTAATGCACCTATTTCCATTATTGCCTGTGCGTAATCACATGATCTTTCTGAAGTGTAAAAAAATAATTTTTTTTTAATTAAGTTTTCTTTTGAAATTTGACTTTCTTTTTTAAGTAAAAAAACTCTTTTAAGTATTCTCTCAACGTTACCATCCATTGGAATATATGGTTTGTTATGCGCAATAGCTAAAATTGATCTTGATGTATATTCTCCAATTCCAGGTAGAGATTTAAGTTTTTCAATATCTTTTGGTAAACTTCCATTAAAATCTTTTAACAACTTGATTGCAGTTTTTTTTAAATTTTTTGCTCTTGAATAATATCCAAGACCCTCCCAATTTTTTAAAACTTTTTGTTCATTTGCTTCGGCTAATGTTTTTAAATTAGGAAAATTCTTAATGAAGTTTTCAAAATAGGGAATTACAGTTTTTACCTGGGTTTGCTGTAGCATGAATTCACTGACTAAAGTGAAGTATTCTCTATTTTTAGTTGATGTTTTTTTTCTCCATGGAAGTGTGCGCTTA
>MDSZ01261433.1_pt1 | contig 21535 bp, 20 predicted proteins | sample 811201 | NCBI WGS metagenome assembly MDSZ01 (sample SAMN05326647, study PRJNA326480) | marine metagenome | isolation source: seawater | place: Indian Ocean: North | collected 2010 | reverse complement strand
TCTATTGCATTAAAATATGGAATTTGGGTTGAAAATCCCAAGTTACTACTATTAATGAATTCTGGAAATAAAAATCCAGACTGACGTTTAACTGTTGGATCAGGATGAAAAAAATAAGGAAAGTATGCGACAGGAACATCATAAATTTCTAACCATGCATTTTTATATTCAATTATTTTTTTTTCCTTTTTATGGGTAACTTCATTTGCTGATAAAGACCAAGCAGGACATTTACCTTCAATATTTTTACATGTTGTAAAAGTACTTTTTTTCATAGAAGTTGTATTTTTATCTGAATTTAGATATCTCCCATAAATCCTAGGATCATTTTCTGTATTTCCAAAAGTACTTTTATTAAAAGTTAATTTATAATCTGAGCCAATCAATTCATTTGCATTTAAGTCTATAAAACCTTTTGAAATTTCTAATTTATTTTTTTCTTTATCTATTAGAGTAATTTTGTCAGATTTTAAAAGTTGACTTTGAATATTAAAATTGAAACTAGATAATTCAAATTTATTTTTAAAATTATCTTTTATTACAGTAAAATCACTGGAATTAAATATATTCTTATTTCTATCAAACAAAATATTTTTTGTATATATAGAATACCTATTTATATAATCAATATTTGTATCATCAAAGCTTTTAACTATTTCTTTACCTCGATCATAAATTATTTTTTTAGATTTAATTTCAAAAATAATATTACTAAATTTATCAAATTGTTGAATAATTGTATTACCTGATAAAGATATTATGTTTGTATTTCTATTAAAAATAATTTTATCACCAAACGCTTTATAATTTTTTATTTTCTCTGATAAAACTACATTTCCATATATTTCAATAACTTGTTTAGACTTATCGTACTTTGCTTCATCTCCAATTATTTCTAGATCTTTGCCATCAGTAATTTCAATTGATCCTGAAGCATATATTGAATTACCATTTTCTTTTATGTCAACTTTTTCAGCATTAATTAAAATATCTTCCGCATTAAGATTGTTTAAAGTAATTATAAAAATTACTATTAGATAAAAAATTTTTAAATTTAAAATATTATTTTTCATTAATATTTGCAATTCCAATCAAACAACTTAATATCAAAATTAAATTAGGTAACCATACAGCAACAACAGCTGGTACTTTATTATTTAATCCCATTAAACTAAAAAAGTAATATATATAGTAAATAATTACTGAAAGCAGTATACCTATTGTTAACGTAAGACTTTTAGATTTATTTATTTTAAAATTAAACATAACGATTGACGATAAAATCGAAAAAATAACTAAACTTACTGGCACTGAAAATATTTTATTTAGATGAACTTTTATATCTAAAACAGAGAGGCCCACAGCTTCAAAATCATTTTTTTGCTCTACTAATTGAAATATATTTAATGACTCTAAATTTGAAAAAAGAGAGTTTATTTTTAGATAGTCAAAGTTTGTTTCAAATTCCAATATATCTTTAGTTTCTTTTTTTCCAACATTATCCACTTCAATAGCATTTTTAATCTTCCAAATTTTATTACTAATATTTGCTTCTGGTGCAATTATATTTCTTTGATTTCTAAATTCAGAGTCATAAACAGTGATCACAATATTTTTGAGAAAATTTTTGTCAATATTTTCAGCATGCAGAATCATTATTTTGTCATTTAATTTATCTTTTATCCATAATCCATTTTCATTGATTACTGCTAAATACTTTTGATCCAAAGTATATTTATTTTTAAATTCTAGATATGTATGTTTCATGTTTGAGGATATAAAATGAAATAATGTAATTATTAAAATTCCAATAATAAAAACAAGTGAAGAAATATAGAATATTATTTTTAAATTATTAATTCCATTATTTTTAAAAATTAGAATTTCGTTACTTTCTTGAAATTTTATAAAAAAAAATAACGTTGTTATTAATATAATAAATGGAAAAATTTCAAACAAAATTGATGGAAGATTCAATAGTGTAAGAAGTAAAGGATATCCTATTCCAACAGAGTCAACATTGCTAAAAAATTTAAGCTCCTCTAAAATATTTAAGATAAATATAAGAGACGAAAATATAATCGTCACATAAAAAAATCGTGACAAATAAATATTATATATATGTCTCAAATAAATTTTGTTATACATAAAATTAAGTATTTCTTCTATTCATATTAAAAATTTTAAAATACAAAAAAGTAAAAATCATTAAAGGAAGTAAAACCATTATAAAATTATTTATTAACGACATATTTAAAAATTCAGAATTTAATTCAGAAAGTATTAAACATAAAATACCTAATAAAAAAATTGAATTTCTATATTTTGAATATTTTATATTTTTTACATCAATAAAAATTAATAATGCAGTTAATAATCCTATTAAAATTATATAAAATTGTTTGATTGATCGATTGAACAATTCTTTTGTACTCTTTATAGAAGAATTTTCTGAACACTGAAATGTTGGCAATGTATAATTTTGTCTATCTCCAAATAAAAAATTGTTCATACAGGTAATCAAAATTTTTGAGTCTAATTCTTGTAATTTTGGAAATGTTGTTGATTTTGTTTTTAAATTTGTAAGATTAAATATCGTACTATTAAATTTAATTACTTTTGATTCTTCCATATTATTTTTAGACATATCCAAAATTTGACCAAATTTTAGTTTCAAATATTTATAAGATCCCTGTTCAATAATTTTACCAGACTGTGCCGAAATAATCTGAGTATTTTTTTTGTCAATACTATCTTTTAAAAATATATCTTTCATATTACCTTGTTCATCAATTTCTTCTACAAAGATGGTAAAATCTTTAACAGTATCTATAAATTTTTTTTCAGTTATTAAAGATGTAAATAAATCAATATTAGAAGTTCTAATAAAATCTCTTGAGTAATCTTGTAATTTTGGAATTACAAAATAAACAATGCATAATTGTATAATTGTAAAGATTATTGAAATTTTTATTATAAAATTAATAAGTTTTATTTTACTTATACCATTTGTCCAAAAAATTAATATTTCATTACTAAACTGATACTTTTGAATTATATAAAATAAACTGATAAAATATGAAAATATAATTACCTTTGAAAATATTTTTGGAAAATTAAGCGCGACAAATGCGAAATAAACCTTAAATCCATGTCCATCATTCGATATCAAATCTAGGTAGTTTACTGATTGTATAATCCAAGTAATTAAAGATAAACTAATAGATGTTATTAAAAAAAAGCTTAATAAGTCGTAAAAAAACTTTCTAAAAATTATTTTTTCCATTGAAATTTTCTATTTTGATACATATAAGCTACAACCTATACTATATTTATTACAAATGACTTTAAAAATAAATTATTTAGATAAAAAAAATAATAAAAATAAAAATACTGCTATTTTTATAGACTCAAGTACCAAAATATTGGACTTTCAAGGACTATTAGACGAAAAAATCATACAAAAAATCATTAGTTTTATAAAAAAAAACAAGAACTCCAAAGAAGATAAATTATATTCTTTAAATCAGGATTTTGACCAAAAAACTGTAATAATTTTTTTAGCCAAATCAAATTCCGAATTAGATTTTGAAAAACTTGGAGCAATATTTTACAATTTTTTAAAAAAAAATGAAATTAATGAAATTTATTTAAGTAAGCCAAAGATCAAATCATTTAATAGTTTTAGTTTATTAAATTCTTTTTTACACGGTGTTGAATTAAAATCATATGAATTTAATTTATATAAAACAAAAAAACCTCCTAAAATAATAAATATTTTTGTTAGTAAAAAAAATGTTTCTAAAAAATCGAATGGGTTAGACTCAATTTTAAGTGGTGTAAACTTTACTAGAGATTTAGTTTCGGAACCAGGAAACATTTTACATCCAGATGAGTATGCAAAAAGGTTGTACAAATTAAAAAAAATTGGTCTGAAGGTTACCGTATACGATGCTAAACAATTGAAAAAAATGGGCTGTAATGCATTGGTAGGAGTTGGTCAAGGAAGTATAAGGGGATCTTATCTTGTTACAATGGAATGGAAAGGTACAAATTCCAAATCCAAACCTTTAGCTTTTGTTGGTAAAGGAGTTTGTTTTGATACTGGTGGGATTTCTTTAAAGCCAGCAAAATTTATGGAAGATATGACATATGACATGGCAGGTTCAGCGGTAGTAGCTGGATTAATGAAAAATTTTGCATTAAGAAAAGCAAAAATCAATGCTGTTGGGGTAGTCGGACTTGTAGAAAATATGCCTGGTGGTAATGCTCAGAGACCCGGAGATATAGTAAAATCTTTTAGTGGAAAAACTATAGAGGTTTTAAATACTGATGCTGAAGGAAGATTGGTTTTAGCAGATGCATTAACATTCACTGAAAAGAAATTTAAACCTAAATTTATTATTGATTTAGCTACACTAACAGGAGCTATAATCGTAGCACTTGGTTCAGAACATGCTGGATTATTTTCTAATAATGATAAATTATCCGAACAATTATATGAAGCAGGTTTAAAAGTTGACGAAAAGGTTTGGAGATTACCATTATCGAAAAATTATGATAAGTTGATGAATTCGAAAAATGCAGATATGCAAAATATAAATTATGTTGGTGGAGCAAGTTCTATAACTGCAGCCCAATTTTTACAGAGATTTATTTTGAATAATACTCCTTGGGCACATTTGGATATAGCTGGTATGGCATTTTCAAAATACGGTGGAGCGCTAAATTCTAGTGGAGCTACAGGATATGGAGTAAGATTATTAAATAAATTAGTGCAGGAAAATTATGAATAATTTAGAGCAAACATTATCTATTATAAAACCAGATGCAGTAGAAAGAAATCTACAAGAAGAAATCAAAAAAAACTTTGTTGAGAATGGTTTTGTTATAAAAAATGAAAAAAAAATTCAAATTTCAAAAAGTGAAGCAGAAGAATTTTATAAAGTTCACCAATCAAAACCATTTTATGGTGAACTTTGTAATTATTTATCATCAGGACCTATTCTTGTTATGGTACTTGAAAAAGAAAATGCGGTTTTAGAAAACAGAAAGTTAATGGGAGCAACAGACCCCACTAAAGCTGAAGAAGGCACACTTAGAAAAAAGTATGGTATTTCAATAGATAAAAATTCTGTTCATGGATCAGACAGCAATGAGAATGCTAAAATTGAAATAGATTTTTTCTTTAAAAATTAGAAATTACTTTATTTATAGCACGTGGATAAAGCTTATTTTCCACTTTTAAAATTCTTTTTGCTAATTGTTCTGGTGTGTCTGATTTATATAATTTTACTTTTTGTTTCAATATAATTTTTCCAGAATCTAAATTCTGATTTACGTAATGAACAGTACATCCTGAAAATCTATCCCTATTCTTAATAGCTCTTTCATGTGTATTTAAACCTTTATATTTTGGTAATAAAGATGGGTGAATATTGATAATTTTATTTTTAAAAGATTTAACAAAATTTTTACTTAATACTTTCATAAATCCAGCCAGGCAAATCAATTGAATATTATTTTTTTTTAGTAATTTTATAATTCGAGCTTCTGCTTTAACTTTATTTTTATAATTTATTATTTTGGTTTTAATATTATATTTCCTAGCAAATTTAACACCCAGAACATCAGATTTACTACTTATCACTAACTCTACACAAATCTTAGAATTTTTTTTAATAGAATAATTATAAATTGATTTTAAATTACTACCTCTACCAGAAATAAAAACAGCAGACAGTATTTTATTTTTACCAACTAATTTTACCATTTAACAAAACTTTGGTATTTCCATTAACTATTTCACCAATAGCATATGGTAAATAATTCTTCTTAAAATATTTTTTTATTTGATTAAATTTTTTTTTATTTATTATTATAATAAATCCAACACCACAATTGAAAGTTTTTAACATTTCTTTATCAGATATTTTATTTTTTTTTAACCATGAAAAAACTTGTTGTGTTTTAATTTTGCTTAGATTAATTTTTGCACATTTACCTTTAGGAATAATTCTTGATAGATTATCTTTTATTCCACCACCAGTTATGTGTGCACACCCATTAATAATTTTTAAATCGATTAGTTTTGATATTTCTTTAACATATATTTTAGTTGGTTCTAATAACCATTTTTTTAATTTTTTATTTTTTTTATAATTAATATTTTTTTTATTCAAAATATATCTAATAAGTGAAAATCCATTTGAATGTAGGCCAGACGAAGGTATAGCGACAACTAAATCATTTTTTTTTATTTTACTTGGTTTAAGAATTTTATTTTTTTCAACTAAGCCAACACAAAAGCCAGCAATATCAAACTTACCTTTTTCATAAGTTCCTGGCATTTCTGCAGTTTCACCTCCTACTAATTCACAATTACTTAATTTACATCCGTAATATATTCCTTTTAAAATATCTTTTAATTTATTTTGAATAATTTTATTAATTGATATGTAGTCGAGAAAAATAAATGGTTTACCACCTTGTACTAAAATATCATTAACACTCATGGCTACTAAATCAATTCCTATCGTATCAAATTTATTTAGTTCGTTAGCAATCTCTATTTTTGTACCAACACCATCTGTACTTGCTACAAGATTAACTTTTTTTAATTTAGGAGGAATTTCATTGATTGAACCAAAACTACCTATATTATTTTGTTTCTTATTTTTGTTCTGTTTTGAAGTTATTTTGGTTATAAATTTAACAAATTTATCTGCAGATCTTATATTAACTCCACTCTGAGCATATGTTAAGTTATTAGGCATATAATATATGAAAAAAATATTACAAATATTTCTATACAATTTTTTTGTTTTTTTTATTTTTTATTTTATTTTTTCCACAAACAATGTTCAGGCAAATACATATAAAATCGGTAATATTGAGATTTCTGAGGAATATAATACAAATTTTAATAAAGATAATATCATTGATAAAGCTTTTAATAGTGCATTTCAAACTTTAATAAGAAAAATTACACTTTCAAAAAATTTTCCATTGCTAGAGAATCAAAATATCAAACTTATAAAAAGTTTTGTAGAAAGTTTTTCAGTAGTAAATGAAAAATTTGAAAACAACAAGTACCATGGTGTTTTTGAAATAAATTTTAATAAGAAAAAGATCTTAAGTTTTTTGAGAAATAAAAACATATTTCATGCCAGAATGATTGAAAAAAAAAATATTATTTATTCCAGTCTTTATTAATTTAGAAAAAAATACTTTACTATTATTTGATGAAAATCCTTTTTATAGTAACTGGAATATCAATATGGAAAATCAATTCTTAATCAAATATATTTTACAAAATGAAGATTTAGATGATTATAAGCTAATCAAAGAGCAAATTAATACAATTGAAAACTATGATTTTAAAGAAATTACCTCTAAATATGAATTAAATGAAAATTACATTATTTTTATCGCATTTAAAGACAATGAAGGTTTAAAAACATTTTCTAAATTAAATATAAACGATGCGAAAATCAATATTAAAGAAGAATTTAAAGGTTTTAAAATTAAGAATAAAAATAAAATTGAAACAATTATCAAATTTATGAAAGTAAAATATGATGATGAGTTAAAAAAAATTAATTTAATAAATTCATCAATTAAATTAAATATACAATTGAATTTAAATTCAAAAGATACTTCTTTAATAAACAAAATTGAAAAAATATTAAATAAAATCGAACTAATTGAAAGTTATTATATAAATAATTTTGATAATAAGATTACCAGTTATTCAATCTTGAGTAATAGTACGCCAGATAAACTTATTAAAGAATTTGATAAATATAATATAGATGTAACTCCTGAAAACAATATATGGTTTTTAAATGAATAAATTAAATCAAACATTGCTTAAATTCGAATTAGAGCAAAACTTTGCTTATGACGATTTTTTTGTTTCTAAGTGTAATTATTTTGCCTTCAGCTTTGTTGAGTCTTGGCCTAAATGGGAAAAAAATATTTTAAATATTTATGGGGAAAGGTTTTGTGGAAAAAGTCATTTAACAGAAATCTTTAAAAAAAATAATAAAGCTTTAATCATAAAAAAAGAGAAGATTAATGACGAATTTTTTAAAAAAATTAGATTTCATGAAAATATTATTTTAGATAGTTTAGAGTATATATCTAATGAAAAGATCCTTTATTCCATATTTAATTTTGTTGAACAGTATAATAAATATTTAATAATAAATTCAATAAATCCGATAAATTCTATGAATTATTCTTTGCCTGATCTAAAATCACGATTAAAAAATTGTATATTTGCTAAAATAGATAAACCCGACGATGATATGATTTTTGCTTTAGTTTTGAAACATTTCTCAGATAGACAAATAAAAATTGAGAAAAAAATAATTGAATATATAACTAGGAGAATTGAAAGGTCATATGGGAAAATATTAGATTTTATATATGAAGTTGATCAATTTAGTTTAATTAACAAAAAGCAAATTGATTATAAATCAATTAAAAAAATTTTAGAGGGATAATTGAATAAATATAGAACACATAACTGTAATGAGTTGAACAAAAAACATTTTGATAAATCAGTTTTATTATCAGGATGGGTTCATAAAAAAAGGGACCATGGAAATTTACTATTTATAGATTTAAGAGATAATTTTGGAGTTACTCAATGTATCATTGATAAGAATAATATTAATTTTTCAAAATTAGAAAAAATTCCACTTGAAACTGTAATAAAGGTTGAAGGAATTGTTCTAAAAAGATCAAATGAAACTATTAATAAAGATATACCAACAGGCGAGATAGAAATTAATGTCCATTCATTTGAGGTTTTAGGAAAAACGAGGGAGCTTCCTTTGCCAGTTTTTTCTGATCAAGAGTATGCAGAAGAAATAAGATTAAAATATAGATTTTTAGATTTAAGAAGAAAGAAGATTCATAATAATATTATTTTAAGATCCAAAGTTATATCTTTTATAAGAAAAGAAATGGAAAAACTTGGATTCAACGAATTTCAAACACCAATTTTAACATCTTCAAGTCCTGAAGGAGCTAGAGATTTTTTGGTTCCAAGTAGATTAAATCCAGGCAAATTTTATGCTTTGCCTCAAGCTCCACAACAATTTAAGCAGCTTATAATGATCTCAGGTTTTGATAAATACTTTCAGATAGCGCCATGTTTTAGAGATGAGGATGCAAGAGCTGACAGAAGTCCTGGTGAATTTTATCAATTAGATATCGAAATGTCTTTTGTTGAGCAGGATGATGTATTTGATGTTGTAGAAAAATTAATGGTAAACTTATTTAAAAATTTCTCTGAAAAAAATATTATGTTTGAAAAATTCCCACGAATTCCATTTGAAGAGTCAATGAGTAAATATGCAACTGATAAGCCAGATTTAAGAAATCCACTTTTAATTTATGATATATCAGAAATATTTAAAAGAGATGATGTTAAATTTGAAATATTTAAAAAATTAATTAAATCTGGTTCTTTGGCTAAAGCCATTATTACTAAAAAAACTAATTCTAAACCAAGGAGTTTTTTTGACAACATTGATAAGTGGGCCAAAGATCAAGGCTGGAATGGTCTAGCTTATTTTACTATTGAAAAAGATGATAATGAAAAATTAATTGGTAAAGGACCAGTTGGAAAATTTTTCTCTGAAATGGCACTCCAAGCAATTATGAAAATAACCAATGCTGATATTGGAGATAGTATATTTATGTCATGTAGTAAAAAAAGTGATATTTACGAAATAATGTCTAAGTCTAGAGATAAAATAGCACAAGATTTGGAAATAATTGACAAAAATTCTTTTGCTTTCTGTTGGATTACTGATTTTCCAATTTTTGAGTTAGACAAGGAAACTTCAAGAATTAATTTTAGTCACAACCCTTTTTCAATGCCGCAAGGTGATCCAAATAATTTAGATTTATCAAAACCATTAGAGTTAAAAGCTTATCAATACGATATTGTATGTAATGGAGTAGAGTTGTCTTCAGGCGCAATAAGAAATCATATACCTGATTTAATGTATAAATTATTTGAAATTGCTGGATATTCTAAAAAAGCAGTAGATGAAAAATTTAGTGGAATGATAAATGCTTTAAGTTATGGGGCTCCACCACATGGGGGTATTGCACCTGGGATAGATAGAATTGTTATGTTATTAGCAAATGAGAAAAATATTCGTGAAGTTACAATGTTTCCAATGAACCAAAACGCCCAAGATTTAATGATGAATGCCCCTTCAGAAATAAGTGAAAGTCAGCTAAAGGAGTTAAGTCTTAAATCCTTAAATAAAAAAAATTAAATTATTTTTTTTTACCCTTGAGATTAAGTTTGATATCAGAGAGATCAACTAATTTTTCAGTATAATTATTTCGTACAAATCCCTTACTAGTAATATCTTTTACTAATTTGATAAATTGATTTTGTTCATCATCTTTTTGTTCATCTTGTCCGTAAGTATCTTTGTTTGTTATAGAAGGGGTATGTGCGAGGTCCTCTCTGCTTAAGTAAGAAATTGCAAGCTCTCTAAATATATAGTCTAATATAGAAGAGGCACTTAAAATTCTATCATTTCCCTGAACTTTTCCAGAAGGTTCGAATTTAGTTCCAATAAAGGCACTCACAAATTCATCCAGAGGAACTCCATATTGAAGACCCAGAGATACAGCTATTGCAAAATTGTTCATTAATGCTTTTACTAATTCACCTTCTTTTGATGTATCAATAAATATTTCTCCAATTTTTCCATCTTCATATTCTCCAGTGTGGAGGTAAACTTTATGATTCCCGATTGTTGCTTTTTGAATGTAACCTTTTCTTCTATCTGGCATACTAAATCTCTTTGTTATATTTTCTTTAAATGCTTTGTTTAATACAACTGTATTAGAAATGTTGTTTTGGTTTTTTTTGTCTAAATTTTCCATTGATTCGTTATATTTTATATCGACATTATCCGAGCCTTTTTCTAAATTCTTTGTATTTCTTTTGTCAAATTTTACATCTAAAATTTCATATTCACCATCTTCACGCTTTTCTAACTGATCTAATTGATTATTGCTTATATCATCAAGATAATGTTTTACTTTAAATGTACATGTGTAATAAGTTTCAACTTTATATTTTGCCATAAATTTAAAAATCTTTTGAGTTTAATTATTTAATGTATATACATAAAACAAATTTAGTCTAATTTTTTTTTTACAATTAGAAATTGAAAATAAATATGTTGACAATGATTAAAGAAATTTTCACTTGGTGGAATCGCCAAACTCTTGGAACAAGATTGCAAACCTTTTTTTTTGGAAAATTTGTAGGACAAGACGAATTTGGAAATAAATATTATGAAAATAAAAAAAGAAAAAAAAGATGGGTTATATATAAAAATGAAATTGAAGCAACAAAGATACCTGTTGAATGGTATTCGTGGATGCATTCAATTAAAAATAAGGTAGAAGATACTCATGAATTTAAAAAGTTTAATTGGCAAAAAAAACATTTATCCAATCAAACTGGAACTGATAAAGCTTACAATCCTAAAAAAAATAAGGATGCAATTAAAAAAAAATATAAATCTTGGAATAGTTAATTTATTAATCTTAATTATTGTTTTAATAAATATGACTCATACAGAGGCTCAAGAGAAAGATGTCGTGTCTCAGAATATTTTAGTTGAAATAAAAGTTTTAGATAAAGTCAGCTCAAAAAATACAATTTTAAAGTTAAATCTTAATGAAGAAATAAAGTTTCAAAATCTACTAATTAAAGTATTAAAATGCGAAAATTCTAAATTTGATGATGATCCCGAAATAACTGCATATGTTCAAGTTAAAGATTTGAATATTTCTGATAATGAGAAAGTTTTTGTATTTAATGGATGGACGTTTTCATCAAGTCCAACTCTTAATCCATTTGATCATCCAGTTTATGATTTATGGTTAAGTTCTTGTAAAGTTATATAATTTTTTCTTTGTCTAACCATGTAACGTTAAAATCTGATTTTACAAATTTTTCATGATTAATTAGCTTTTTATGCAATTCAATTGTGGTAGTGATACCTTCTATTATAAATTCGTCTAACGACCTATTCATTCTTTGTATAGCTTCCGTTCTATTTCTACCATGACAAATTAATTTACAAACCATACTATCATAGTATGGAGTGACTTTGTATCCTTGGTAAATTGCTCCATCTACTCTCGTTCTAAATCCTGAGGGTTGATGACACATACCAATAGTTCCTGGCGAAGGTTGAAAATTCTTTGACGGATCCTCAGCATTTATTCTACACTCTATTGCATGACCTCTTGGTTGTATATCTTTTTGTTCGAGAGCTGTTTCTCCTGAGGATGCAATCCAAATTTGTTCTTTTATAATATCAATTCCAGTAACTACTTCAGTTACAGGGTGTTCTACTTGTACTCTTGTATTCATTTCTAAAAAATAAAATTTTCCATCCTCATAAATAAACTCAACAGTACCCGCACCTTCATAGCCAATTTTCTTAACCATATTAACCGTTCTTTCAAATAAATCTCTTCTTATTGTATCATTTAAAATTGGACTTGGTGTTTCCTCTATAAGTTTTTGATGTCTTCTTTGGACTGAGCAATCTCTCTCATGCAAATGAACAACTCTATTTTTTCCTGCTAAAATTTGAACCTCTATATGTCTTGGGTTTTCGAAAAATTTTTCAATATAAACCTCGTCATTACCAAAATATTTTTTTGCCTCTAATTTTGCAGTTAAAAAAAGGTTTTCAAATTCTTTTTCATTTCTTACTATTTTCATTCCCTTTCCACCACCACCACCTGCAGCTTTAATTAATACTGGAAGTCCAGTATTTTTTAAAATTTTATTAGCTTCATCAATATTTTTAACTCCACCTTCTGAGCCTTCAATTACAGGCAACCCATATTCTTTAGCAATTTTTTTTGCTTGAATTTTATCACCCATCATTTGAATATGTTTTGCAGAAGGTCCGATAAATTTAATGTTATTTTCCTCGAGTATTTTCGCAAAATTATAATTTTCTGATAAAAATCCATAACCAGGATGAACCGCTTCTGAATTAGTTAATTCTATGGCAGATAAGATAGCCGGAATATTCAGATAGCTATTTGCTGGTTGATGGGAGCCAACGCATATACTTTCGTCTGCTAGTTTTACATGCATGCTTTCTCTGTCAACATCTGAGTGAATAGCAACAGTAGATATGCCCCATTCTTTACAAGCTCTAATTATTCTTACAGCTATCTCTCCACGGTTAGCAATCAAAATTTTTTTAAACATTACTCAATTATTATTAGAGTTTGACCAAACTCTACAGGCTGACCATCTGAAACACAAATTTCTTTAATAATACCATCAAAAGTACTCGGGACATGATTCATTGTTTTCATCGCCTCAACAATCATTATAGTATCACCTTTTTTAATTTTTTTCCCAACTTCTACAAACTTTTTTCCTCCAGGTTCTGGCGCTAAATACGCAGTTCCTATTATTGGAGAAGTAACTTTGTTACCTATACTTGTTTTATTATTTTCATTATTTTGAATATTTTGTTTTAATGGAATTGAAGATGTTGATAAAATTTCTGTACTTGATTTTTTTGATACCTTTATTTTTGTATCTTTAAATGAATATTCAATTTCATTTAAATTAAATTCATCTAAACAGTCTCTTAATTCTTTGATTATTTTTTTATTTATTTCCATTTTGGATCATTTCATAGATTGAATTTATGGCTAAAATATAGCCAGACGTTCCTAAGCCACAAATAATACCTGTTACAACATCACTAATAAGGGATTTATGCCTGAAATCTTCTCTCTTATATATATTTGATATATGTAACTCAATAATAGGTTTTTTAAATAAACTTAAAGCATCCCTTATCGCAACAGAGGTGTGAGTAAATGCTGCTCCATTAATAATCATGCCATCATATATTTTTATTGAGTCTTGAATTTTGTTAACTAATTCGCCTTCAATATTTGATTGATAAAAATCAATATTTATATTCATCTTAATTGCCTCTGATTTGCACCTTTTTAATAAATTATCATAGGTTTCATTTCCATAAATCGATTTATCTCTATCACCCAATAAATTTATATTTGGACCATTAATAATTATGATATTATTTTGCACAAATTATTTATAATACATGGTTAAAAAAAATAAAATAAAAATAAAACTAAATGGTAAAGTAATTACTATTGATAAAGGTACAAATTTGGATTTCTTAGTAAAAAAATTTAAATTTCCTTTAAATAAGATAGCTATTGAAAAAAATAATATGATTGTGGAAAAAAAAAAATTAAAAAAAATTTTCTTAAAAACAAAGGATAAAATAGAAATTGTTCATTTTATAGGTGGTGGTTAGTGAAAATTAAAGATTATTTTAAAATTTCAGGAAAAAAATTTACGTCTAGATTGATCGTTGGAACCGGCAAATATAAAAGTTTTAAAGAATGTGCTTCAGCTGTAAAAGCATCTGGAGCAGAAATTGTAACAGTTGCTGTAAGAAGAGTAAATATTATAGATAAAAAAAAACCTTTATTAATGGATTTTCTAGATCCAAAAAAAATTACATATTTACCAAATACCGCAGGATGTTTTAATTCTATCGATGCTTTAAGAACTTTAAGACTAGCAAGGGAAATTGGTGGGTGGAAATTAGTTAAATTAGAAATATTAGGTGATAAAAAAACTTTACTTCCTGATATGATTGAAACTCTAAAATCAACTGAAGTTCTTACAAAGGAGGGTTTTAAAGTTATGGTTTACTGCAATGATGATCCTTTAATGGCAAAAAAATTAGAAGATGTTGGAGCGGTAGCGGTAATGCCTTTAGCTGCTCCAATAGGATCTGGATTAGGAATTCAAAATAAAATAAATATTAAATTAATAAAACATAAAATTAAAATTCCACTGTTAATTGATGCAGGTATTGGACAAGCATCTGATGCTACAGTTGCAATGGAATTAGGTTGTGATGGAGTATTAATTAATACTGCAATTGCAAAATCTAAAAATCCAATTGAAATGGCAAAAGCAATGAAATTTGCTGTTATATCTGGTAGAAAATCTTATTTGTCAGGCAGAATTGAAAAAAATTTTTTTGGTCAGGCTTCCTCACCAAAAAAAGGGATTATTTAGTTTTTTTTTTGAACTTTTTGTAATATTTTTTTTTTGAATTCTTTGGATACTGTTTCTTAAATTTTTTCTTTTTTTCCTCAAATTTAATAATATTAGTATCACTTTTAATTATTTTTTCAGATTGTATTGTCTCCACTACTTTATTATTTTTTGTTTTAAAATCTATTTTGTATTCATTCACACCAAATTCCAAATCTTCTTTAAAGGAAATTTTAATCTTATTCTTTTTTTGAAAAAAAACGATATCTTCCTCACTATTTTTCGATAGAAAGTCAATTATCTTTTTATTTAAATATATAATAATTTCTTTTGACTTATTTTCTAAACATTTAATTTCAGCTAATTTTAAAACCTTAAGTGCTTGAGACTCGTTTGTTAAACTCATAATCCATTTTACATTGCTTTCCCTCAATCTTTGCCTTGACATTTCAAGTAAACCAAAATGTGTAATTCTACCAATTTGAATTCTTGCTCTATCTTTTCTGCATTTTTCTTTTAGTTTTCTTTCTACTTGTCTACGATTTGAAAAATTATGCATATCAATAAAATCAATTATAATTAAACCAGATAAATCTCTTATTTTAATTTGTCTTGCTATTTCTTCTGCCGCTTCTAGATTTGTATCTAAAGCAGTACTTTCAACATTTTTTTGTTTAATTGATTTACCAGAATTTACATCTATAGATACCAAGGCTTCTGTAGGGTTAATTACCAGATAGCCGCCTGATTTAAGCTTTACTTCAGATTTATATATCTCATATAATTTATTTTCTATATCATTTTTAAAGAAGAGAGGAATTTTATCTCTATATTTTTTAACTTTTTTTATTTGTTTAGGCATTAATTGTTTAATATAAACTTTAGCCTTTTGATATCCTTCATTTCCTTCCACAAAAATATTTTGTACATCGTCATCAACCATATCTCTAATACTTCTTTTAATTATATCGCTCTCTTCAAAAATTAATGAAGGAGCAATGGACTCCATTGCTTTATTTTTTATATCTTCCCACGATGTAATCGAATTTTGGAGATCATTTTCTATATCATTTTTAGTTTTATTAGATCCTGCCGTTCTTACTATCAACCCCATTTCTTTAGGGATTTCTATGAGATTAAGTATTTGTCTGATTTTTTTTCTATCTACAGGATTAAATATTTTTCTTGAGATTCCGCCTCCCTTAGGAGTATTTGGCATTAAGACAGTATACTTCCCAGCAATTGATATAAATGTTGTAAGAGCTGCTCCTTTTAAACCTCTTTCATCTTTTAATACCTGCACCAAAATTACTTGATTTGGTTTTATAACTTCTTGAATTTTATATTTTTTTCTCCGAATTTGAACATCATTAGTCTTATTGAGATTATTTTTTTCATTATTTTGATTTTCATCTTCATTAATTTCAATTTTATTTTCTGGTTCAAGAATCTTTTCTTCTAAATCCTTTTCTTCTAAATTACTTTCTATTATTTCACTTTGCTTTTGAAGCTCTATTCTTGTTTCTTCCTCTTCTTTTTTAATAAGTTCAATATCACTTTTAGGTATCTGGTAATAATCACTTTGTATGTCATTGAATGAAAGAAATCCATGTCTTTCTCTTCCAAAATCTACAAATGCTGCTTGTAAAGAAGGTTCTATTCTACTAACTTTTCCTAAATAAATGTTATTCTTAATTAAGTTATTATTTTTGCCTTCGTATTCGTAATCTTCGATATCATTTTCTGATTTAAGAACAACCCTTGTTTGACTTGGATGCGATGCATCAATAAATAAATTTTTTGGCATATATACCTATTATTTTTGTGTATTTGTTTCATTAAAATTTTGTTAATTTTTTGTGCCTTAACATTAACAAATTCATACATTAAATTAAATAGAAATGATTAAACATTTAAAAAAAATCATCATTTTCAGCTTGTTTATATCGATTTTAGGTTTTTTGGGAATTGTAAGTATTTTGTGGTATTATTCCAATGACCTACCAGATTATAAATTTTTAAAAAATTATAAACCACCAATATCCAGCAAATTATATTCAAGTGATGGTCAATTATTAAGTGAATTTTCGTCAGAAAAAAGAATATTTGTTCCATATAATTCAATACCTACTCTAGTTGTAAATTCATTTTTATCAGCAGAGGATAAAAATTTTTTTAAACACCCAGGGGTTGATGCTAAAGGAGTATTAAGAGCATTAATTAACAATATTTCCAATATAATGACATCAAAAAGACTTCAAGGAGCCTCAACTATTACTCAACAGGTTGCAAAAAATTTTCTTTTAACAAATGAAGTATCAATCGATAGAAAACTTAAAGAAGCTATTTTAGCTTTCAGAATAGAAAGAGCTTTAACTAAAGAACGAATATTAGAATTATATTTGAATCAGATATATCTAGGAGAAGGAAGTTATGGTATTGCATCCGCAAGCTTACAATATTTTGATAAGTCAATTAACCAATTGAATTATTCTGAAGCTGCTCTTTTAGCGGCTCTTCCAAAAGCACCGAGTAGATATAACCCTTTTAGAAATATAGAATTAGCAAAGTTTAGAAGAAATTTGGTATTAAAAAATTTATATGAAAATAAATATTTAAATGAATTAGAATATAAACAATTTTCAAAAAAAAATATTATTTTAAAAAAAAGAAAATCTGTTTATTTAGAGAACTCTAATTATTACGTTGAAGATATTAGAAAACTTATTGTTGACAAATATGGTTTTGATAAAGTTTACAAACAAGGGTTTACAATAAATACACCATTAAATTTGAATTTACAGGAACATGCTACACAATCATTAAGACAAGGTTTAATAGAATTTGATCAAAAAAAAGGTTGGAGAGGAGCTTTGCTTAACAAAAATTATAATTCAAATTGGTTTAAAGATTTGAAAATTTATGAATTAGAAGAATCAATAGGATGGAAACTAGCTATTGTAAAAAAAATTAATAAATTCTCATGTGATATAGAAATTCAGGATGGAAAAAAAGGTATAATAGAATATTCAACGATAGATTGGACAAAAAAAAATTTTGAAGACTTACTTAAAGTTGGTGATGTCGTGTATGTAGAAAATATCAAAAATAATAAATTTTATTTAAGACAAATGCCAAAAGTTAACGGTTCTATCATTGTGATGGATCCTTACACTGGAAGAATATTAGCTTTAAGTGGAGGCTTTAGTTTTAAAATCAGCGAGTTCAATAGAGCAACCCAAGCCTTAAGGCAGCCCGGATCAGCATTTAAACCATTTGTTTATGCTCTTGCTTTAGAAAACGGTTATACACCTGCGACACTCATTTTAGATGCACCAATTGTATTTGATCAAGGTGAAGATTTAAAATTATGGAAACCAGAAAATTACGGAAAAAAATTCTATGGTCCATCGACATTAAGAACAGGTGTAGAAAAATCAAGAAATTTAATGACAGTGAGAATTGCCCAAAACCTAGGTATAAAAAAAATTGCAGATTTTTCGAAAGAAATCAATATTTATGAAAATCCTGAAGAACTTTTATCTTTATCATTAGGTTCTAGCGAAACAACTTTGCTTAAATTGACTAGTGCATACAGTAGTTTTGTTAATGGTGGGAAATTAGTTAATCCAAAATTTATTGATAGAATTCAAGATAGTGAAGGTAATACAATTTTTAACTCTGAAAGTAGACAATGTGAAGGGTGTCAACAAATTTCTTATTTAAGTAAAAAAATTCCAAAAATAAAAAATAACTTTAAACAAATAATGAGTAAAGAAACCGCATATCAAATGACATCAATTTTAGAGGGGACAGTAAAAAGAGGAACTGCAAAAGGCCTTAAAGATTTAAATTTAGATCTTGGAGGAAAAACAGGCACAACAAATAATAATACAGATACCTGGTTTGTTGGATTTTCATCAAATTATGTAATTGGAGTTTATGTTGGCTATGATGAACCTTCATCTTTAGGTAAATATGAAACTGGTTCAAGAACTGCTATGCCAATATTTAAAGCTTTTGTAAAAAATGCTGTCAAAAAAGAAAACGCAAGACCATTTAAGATCCCACAGGGAATCAAAATGCTAGTAGTTAATTCGAATACTGGTGAAAGAGCATCTTATAATGACGAATCAATTATAATCGAAGCTTTTAAGGAAAAAGATTTAGTTAATAATAAGATTCAATATGGTAATCTAGATTATATTTCAAAAGAAAATATATATAAATTTTATTAATGGAAAACGAATTTAATTCAGAAAAAATAGAAATTGAAAAAATTAATTTAAAAGTAAAGGAGTTTCTTTGATAAGAAGGGCTTTTTTAAAAAAATTGAAATTTTAAATAAAAAAATTGAAAATCCTGACTTTTGGAAAAATAAACAAGAAGCTGAAAAAGTTCTAAAAGACAAAAAATCTTTTGAAGATTTAGTCGAAAATTATAAATCCAATATAAAACAACTTGATGAATTATCGGATTTATTTCAATTAGCTAGTGAAGAGAAAAATCAGCAGATTATTAGTGAAGTACTTTTGAAAATAAAGGATTTAAAAAATGAAGTTAAAAACAATGAAATAAAATGTTTTTTATCTAATGAAAATGACAAATTAGATTGTTTTTTAGAAATACATGCAGGTGCAGGTGGAACTGAAAGTCAAGACTGGGCAGAAATGCTTAGAAGAATGTATATTAAATGGTCTTCAAATAAACATTTTAAATTTCAAATGATTAGTGAGCACAAAGGTGATGAAGCAGGAATCAAATCATCCACAATTAAAATTACTGGAGAATATCTTTACGGATATTTAAAAAATGAGTCTGGCATTCATAGACTAGTTAGGATTTCACCCTTTGACTCAGGAGCTAGAAGACATACTAGTTTTGCAAGTGTATGGGTATATCCAGTTTTAGATGAAAATATAAAAGTGGAAATTTTAGAGAAAGATTTAAGGGTTGACACCTATAGATCCAGTGGTGCAGGTGGTCAGCATGTAAACACAACTGATAGCGCTGTCAGGATAACTCATTTACCAACTAATATTGTTGTTCAATGCCAAAATGAAAGATCTCAACACAAAAATAAAGAAACTTGCATGACAATGCTCAAAGCTAGATTGTATGAACATGAATTAGAAAAAAAAGAGAAAGAAGACAAAAATATAGAAAAATCAAAATCAGATATTGGATGGGGTCATCAAATTAGATCTTATGTATTACATCCATACAGACTAGTTAAAGACAATAGGACCGGACAAGAAAGTTCGGATCCAGACAAAATATTAGATGGGAATTTAGATAGTTTTCTAGAGAGCAATTTATATAAATTAAATGTTTAAAAATTTATTAAGAATTTTTTTAATTTTATTAATTACAGTAATAATATTTATCGGATATTTAAGTATTTTTGGGATAAAAACAGATAGATTTAACGATTTTATAAAAACACAAATTATTAAACAAGATAACCGACTTGATATAGAAATTGTAAATATATTTATAAAATTGAATATTAGAGAAAGAAGTTTTTCATTAAACAGTAAAAATGTAAAATTGTTTATTCTTGAAGAGGAACAGCAAATTAAAAATATAGATGTCTTAATTGCTTTAGATTCTTTTTTAAAACAAGATTATAAAATAAAAAAAATAATTATAAATTCGCAAGAAAATAAAATTGTCCAACTTTTAAAATTTATCAAAGCTTACAAAATTAATATTCCAATTATATATTTAGAAAATATCGTATCGGAAGGAAAAATTGTTTATGACGTAATAATTAATTTTAGAGACGGAAAAAATTATAATAGTGAAATCAATGGAAAAATATTAGACACAAAGTTAAATATTTTTGGAAAGGAAAAGTTTGAAGCAATTAATTTAAGTTTTAAATTTAATGGTCAAGACCTAGAAATTGATAATTTGAAATTTAAATATAAAAAAGAAAATTTTATAAGTGATAAAATTTCAATAAATTTATCAGACAATAAGATAAATATAAAAGGCAAAATTCAACATAAAATTAATTCAAATTTATTATCTTACATTTTAAATTACGAAGTTAGCGATTTTTTAGGTGAGAATGTTTCATTATTTTCAAAATCTGAATTTGAAATTATGCTTAATAAAAAGTTTAAGATAAAAGATTATACGCTAAAAAGTGAAATAACTTTTAAAGATTTATTAGTAAAATTAAAAAATCTCAAAATAAAAAACTATTTAAAAGAATTTGAAAATAAAATCCTATTTAAAAATGGAAAGTTAAATTTTAAAATTGATAATAACAAAAATTTTACACTAAAGATTGATAGCAAATACATATTAAAAAATAATAAACAACCAAAAGATTTTTTGCTAAACTATTCAAAAAAAAATGCTACCGCTAGATATGAATTAAAC
>MDSZ01101270.1_pt1 | contig 21536 bp, 22 predicted proteins | sample 811201 | NCBI WGS metagenome assembly MDSZ01 (sample SAMN05326647, study PRJNA326480) | marine metagenome | isolation source: seawater | place: Indian Ocean: North | collected 2010 | reverse complement strand
CTAATACAAGAGTTGTTTTCTCTGGTATCGGAGGAGATGAGATGTTCGGTGGATATTATGATCACTACTTATTACATCTTCATTCAATTAATAACAAAAAATTTTTTAAAGAAAGTATGACATACTGGGAAGATAAAATTAAACCCTTAATAAGAAATAAAAATTTTTCAAATCATAGCTTTTTTTCATCAAATAAAATTGATGGAAGATATACTCATGATGGATACGAAGATACATCAGTTTACTTGAATAATCCTGAAAAAAATATTTTTCATGAAAATAACTATTCAAACAATAAATTTTCAAATAGACGAATTAATGAGACCTTTCATGAAACACTGCCCGTAATGCTTAATAATGAAGATTTGAACTCAATGAATTATTCAATAGAGAATAGATCCCCGTATTTAAGCAAAGAGATTTTTAATCAATGCTTTTCATCACCTCAAGAGAACCATATAAAATTTGGATACTCTAAATATATTTTAAGAGAGTGTTTGAATGGAATACTTATAGACGAACTAAGGCTTAATAGACAAAAAAAAGGTTTTAATTGCTCAATACATTCTCTAATAGATACTAAAGAAAAAAGAAACTTAGACTTTTTACTTGATAAAAAGTCAAATATTTTTGAGTTTATTGACAGAAAAAAAATAAAGGAATTATTTGAAAAAAAACCAAAAGAAAATCATTTTAGTAAATTTGTATTTAATTTTATAAGTACTAAGATATTTTTAGATAAAACTTTATAAATAAAAATTGATCTAAATAATTATGAAAATGAATAGCTTACTCAACGAAGGCATTGATTTCGTTTTAAAAAATAATAAAAAAAATATTCTGTTAGGTGAAGACATAAAAGATCCATATGGAGGAGCCTTTAGAATCACTAAAAATCTTTCGACAAAATACTCAAATCAGGTATTTCAAATGCCAATATCAGAGCCAGGGTTTGTAGGATTAGCAACAGGAATGGCCTTCAGAGGTTACAATTCTATTGTTGAGATTATGTTTTGTGACTTTATAACTTTGATCACTGACATTTTGATTAATACTACCTCTAAATTTGCTCAATTAAGTGACTCTCAAATGTCAGGGAAGGTTTTAATACGAACACCATCTGGTGGTAAAAGAGGATACGGGCCAATCCACAGTCAAACATTAGAAAAAATATTTTTTGGCTGGCCGGAAATAAATGTTTATGCATTGAATAGATTATGTTGTCCAAAAAAAATATTTCAATCTATTTTTGAGGAAGAGTCAAAAGTAAAATTGTTAATCGAAAACAAAATTGATTATACAAAAGACCTCTTTGACGATCTTGATATTAAAAAAAAAGGATTTAATTTGAAAAATATTAATAAAATTCCTCTAAGTATATTAAAAAACCATGAGGATAAATCTAACCCAGATGTAGTATTTTGTTGTTATGGTGGCGTTGTAACAGAAGTTTTAGATGCAGCCTATAATTTAATGTTAGATCATGAGATTTCATCAAATATTTTGGTTCCAACAAAAATAAGCCCAATCGAAATTTCTTTAATTGAAGAAATAAAAAAAACAAGTTTTAAAAAAATAATAATTGTAGAGGATGGATACATTAATTGTGGTTGGGGTTCTCATTTAATAACAAGTTTTGTAAAAAATAAATCAAAAATAAATTTAAGCGATATCGAAATTTTTGGCCCAAAAAACCATTTGATACCAGCAAATTTCAATCTCGAAAAAGAATTTTTTCCTAATAGCAAATCAATATATAAAAATGTTTTGAACTCCATATGAAAGAAATAATTGTACCAGCTATCACAGCTAACGAAGATGAAATCAAATTATCCAAATTGTTTGTGAAAGAAAATGAATATTGCAAAAAAAATGACATAATTTGTAGTTTTGAGTCTAGTAAAACGTCAGTGGATTTAAATGCTCTAACGGATGGTTTTGTGCTAATTTTTGTAAAAGAGGGGAAAAACGTGAAAATAGGCGAGGTCATCGGTTTGATCTCTAGTGATAAAATTAGCAAAGAAATTATTAAAAAATATCAAAAAGATGAGAATAAATCTGAGGAACTAGCTATAACTAAGAAAGCTGAAATTTTAATCAAAAAGCATAAATTAAATCCAAGAGAAATTAAACGAATAGGCGTCATAAGTTCAGAAGATGTTCAAAGTTTTATCAATAAAAAGATATTTACAAGTTCTTTAAATAATGAGGATAAAGAATATTTAGAATTAGAAAAAATAATGAAATCTTTTAATTACAAAAACGCTTCAATAAAAGATATTGCAAAGCTAAAGGATACGTTAAGTCTTGCACAAAAAATTTACCAAAAAAAGTGGCAAAGATTTATCCCTCCAATTGATACCATTTATGATAGATGGAGCTCTGCAGAAAGAAGTGGGTTTGGAGAAGGATCCAATGTATCACAACTTTCTTACATCATTGGAAAAGTAAAAGTTGGAAAAAATTGTTTTATTGGTCCATTTACAGTTTTAGATGGTAGTGCGGGAATTTCTATTGGTGACGGTACTAGCATTGCAGCAGGTGTTCATATTTATAGTCATGACACTGTTTCAAGAAGTTTAGGTGGTAAAAATTTTGATTTATCTATTGGAGCTTCTGAAATAGGTAAAAATTGTTTTATAGGACCAAACGCTGTTATCACAAGAGGAGTAAAGGTAGGCAATAATTGTTTTGTTGGTCCAAACTCTGTTTTAACATTTAATATCCCTGATCTTACGGCAGTTTCGGGTAATCCTGCTAAAATAATTGGTAAGGTAAATTTAGATAAAGATAAAGTTTCTATAACAAAAAAATAAAATTAATTTAAATGGATATATCTTTTAAAAAAAATATAGCTGAAAATCTACTTAAGATAAGGTGTTTTGAGGAAAAATTAGATAATCTTTTTCAAAATCAAAAAATTTATGGAACATATCATAGATGCATAGGTCAAGAGGCAACAGCAGTTTCATTTACACATTTCTTAGACAAGCAAAAAGATTATGTAGTAAGTAATCATAGAAATCATGGACATTATCTTGCTTTTAAAAAAAATTTTGAAGCTTTAATTAATGAACTAAAAGGAGAAAAGAGTGGAGCTTCTAAAGGGAAAGGGGGAAGCCAAGTGATTTGCGACAATAATTTTTTATCAAATGGCATATTAGGATCAACAGTTGCTTTAGCGGCAGGTATTGCTTTTGGAATAAAAAAAGATGGTAATAAAAACTGTGTTATGTGTTTTATGGGAGATGGTGCCTTAGGTCCTGGTATAGTATATGAAACATTAAATATATCATCTTTATTTAATCTACCAATAGTATTTGTCGTAGAGAAAAATGATGTTGCTCAGACATCCAATTTAAAAGATATTACTGCAGGTTCTATTGAAGAAAGATTTAAATCTTTCAATATAAAAACAATGAAGATAAAATCTTCAAATGTTTATCAGTTATTAAAAAAGACAAAAGAAATAATTAAAACTACTAAAAAAAAATCGAAACCGATTGCCGTAATAGTTGAAGCAAAAAGACTTTGTGCTCACAGTAAAGGAGATGACTACAGGAATTTAAAAACTTCTAACAATGATGAACCGCTTTTCTTTTTAAAAAAAGAATTAGGTTTGAAAGAGTTTAATCGCTTAAAAGAAAAAGCTCAAAAATATATAGATAATTTAGTTGAGTAAATAAATGGACAAATATCAAAACAAAATTTACAGCACGCTAAGTACAAGACTGAAAAAGAGAGAGACAGATCTTATTAATTTGATTAAAAAAGACTTTAATAAAAAATTTAAGGGAAAAGTTTTAGATATAGGTTGTGCAAGTGGAAATTTACTCATTGCATTGTCAAAAATTTTTCCTGAAGCAGGGTTGCTAGGTATAGATAGTCATTTCCAATCAATTGAACTCGCAAGAAAAAAATCTAAATATATTCAAAAGTGTAATTTTAAAAATATATCACTTCAAAATTTTGCTAAAAGTAAATTTGATATAATTATAGCTTGTGGTTTATTGACTTTCTGGGAAGATTTTAGAACTCCTTTAAAAAAAATATTAAAATTACTTAAAAATAAAGAAAGTAAAATTTATATTTTCGGAAGATTTAATTCATCTAATGTTGATTTGAAAATAAAGTTTCGAAATAATAAAATTAGTTCAAAATGGAGAGATGGTTATAATACTTACTCAATACAAACTTTTTACAAGTTTTTAACAAAAAATTACAAAATTAAATTCAAAAAATTTAATTTTAATGTACCGTTAAAGAGGGTAAAGGGTGATCCAATAAGAACTTATACACTTTCATTAAGAAATAAAAAAAAAATTTTAATCAATGATGCTAATCTAATTTCAGACCTTTATTTTTTAAGAATACAAAAAAAATAATTATGAAGTATTGTAAAAAATGTGTAATGCCAAGCACAAAGCCTCAGATCAAGTTCGATAGATTTGGAATTTGTGAAGCCTGTAATTTTCATAAAAAAAAAAATAGTGTTAATTCTAAAGGAATTAACTGGAAAAAAAGAAATGATGAATTCAATAAACTGATAAAAAAAATAAAATCTAAAAAAGCTCCGCTTTATGACGTTTGTGTTCCAGTTAGTGGTGGTAAAGATAGTATAACACAAGTGAATTATCTTTTAAATAAAGGCTTAAGAATACTTTGCGTGAATGTAGATTATGGCATTAAAACAGAAATAGGCGTCAAAAATTTAGATTTGGTAACCAAAATGGGAGCCCACTTGAATATTTATAGACCAAGTAAAATCTTACAACGAAAAATTATAAAAATTTCTTTCAAAGATTACGGAGATCCAGATTTATTGAGTCACTGTTTAGTTCACGGATATCCAATACGATTAGCAATCCAACTAAATATACCAATGGTTTTATTAGGAGAAAATTCGGCTTACGAATATAGCGGAGAAAAACAAATTAATGAAAAAAAAATGAGCGATGCGTATTTTAAATATTATGCTTACAACTCTGGAATTACTCCTAAACAATTTGGAAAAAAATACAATATAGATTATAAGCATTTGATCCCTTATGAACTTCCTAAAAAAAATTTATTAAAAAAAACCAATGCAGTCTTTTCAAGTTATTTTTTTAATTGGAGTTCAGAAAAAAATTTAAAAATTGCAAATAAATATGGATTTAAAAGTTTAAAAAAACCTGGCGAAGGTACGTATCGAAACTATGTTGGCATAGACGAAAAAATAAATAGAGTTCATCAATATTTGAAACTTCTTAAATTTGGTTATGGTAGAGGCACAGATCATGCTTGTGAAGATATAAGAAATAAAAAGATTTCAAGAATTAAAGCTATTAATTTAGTTAAAAAATATGACAGGGTCCCTCTCTCAGAATATTTTGTTAAAGATTTTTGTGCCTTTTTAAAAATTAGCAAAAAAGACTTCTATAAAGTTTTAAATAAATACACTAATAAGAAGATTTGGAATTTTAAAAATAATAAACCTATTATCAAAAAAGATAATCTTAAATGAGATTAATAAAGAAAAATAGAAAATTTATAGCTAATATGAAAACAAATGTAGTCTTAAAGGATGTAGGGAAAGTAATCCTTCAAAATAACGAACTTTTATCTCTACAAAAAGCTAATAAAAAAAATGAAATTTGCGCTAAAGAATGGGGATTTTATTTAACTCCATCTATTAATAAAAGACTAAAAAAACAAAATTTAATTGTTGTGCTCACCAAAAATAACAAAAATAAAAAATTTTTAATGTTAGTCAATAAAAGTAAATTAAAAATTTTTAAAAATTACTGTAAAAAAGAGTCTCTCAAAATTATTAATTGGATCAAATAGAAGTAAATTGAGCAAAAATTACCTAATACTTACGCCGATAAATATTACTTGGCCTAAAAAATTTAATAATAATTTATTATTTGCCTCTGAATCAGCAATTTTAAATCATAGAGGTGCACAAAATAAATATAAAAATGTTTATATTAACCCCTTTAAATGGAAAGATAAGAATATTTTAGGAAAAGACTTTAAAAAGTTAAATTTAATATTTGAAAAGTTTTTAATATTTTTTTCAAATGAACTTAATAGAATACATAATTGTAATTATAGTTACAGGACTTGGAGAATAGTTCTTGGTCCGTGGTTATCAAACTTTATTCATATTTTTTATGAAAGATTTTCTAATATAGAAATTTTATTTAAAAAAAAAAAAGTTGATAAATGTATTTTTATAAATTTTTTTGAAAATTTAGTTGTCCCATACGATCCTAGGGAATTTAGAGATTTAATACAAAATGATTATTGGAATCAAAATCTTTATCAAAAAATATTATTAAAATTTTTAAATAAAAAAAATATTATTGAAAAGCAAATTCCCAAAAATAAGCAGATCGAAATTTTCAATAATGCATCGCAATTTTTCAAAAATTCAAAAAAAAAATTATCATTTTTCAAGTACATTTTTAATTCAGTCTTGAATATTATTAATCGAAGAAATAATAAATATTTTATATTTGGTAATAATCTTGGATTGATCAATGAGATTAAATTAGCATTAAAATTTTATCAATTACCTTTATTAGATTATAAAGAAGATAGAAATATTAAAAAAAATATTAATCGAAACTTACGCGATAACTTAAAGAAAAAATTTAAAATCAAAAATAAATTTGAAAAGTTTTGTTTTGAATCTTCTTGCGATTTGATGCCCACTTTATTTTTGGAAAATTTTATAGATTTCAATATTTTTAAAAATCAAGTAAATTTACCCTCACATCCTAAAGTAATTTTGATGTCATATCCATTATGGTATCAAACAAAATTACTTTTTTTTGTTGCGAATTTAATTGAAAAAAAAAAATCCGTTTTTTTTTATGGACAGCACGGAGGCACTTATGGTTTAGCAAAGATAAACTGGCATGAAAAATTTGAAATTTCTGTCGCTGATAAATATTTGACCTGGGGCTGGAATTTAAAAGATAACAAAAAAATTACCAAATTTTTCATCTTTAAAAATTTAAAAAAAAAAAAATTTAAACAGAAATACTTGACAGTAATTATGAGAGGAAGGTTAAAAAGATACTTCAGCTCATTAGAATCTTCTACTGGAACAGAGGTATATAGTGATTATATCACAAATGTTTCAAATTTCTTATTTAATATTAAAGACTCTTTAAAAAAAAATATAATTCTTCGGTTACCCCAAGAGTCCTCAAAAGATTTCGATTTTTATGGAAAACTTACTAAAAAATTTAAATTTGTTAATAGTCATTCATTTTCAGATGCGTGCAATGAATCGAAATTAACTATTCATACTAGCAATGCAACTACATTTTTAGAGACCTTGTCTTCAAATATCCCAACAATACTTGTAATTAATAAAAAAACTAATCCATTTAAAAAAGAGTCTAAAATTTTGATTAATACTTTAGAAAAAAATAATATTATATTTTTCAGTCCATTATCTGCTGCAAAATTTATAAATAAGATTTGTGATAACAAAATAAATTCCTGGTGGAATCACAGAAACACCCAAAAAGCCGTTAAGAAATTTTCAGATAAATATGCAAATAAAACAAATAATATAGTAAAAGAATTAAAAAATATTTTAGAAAATGTTTAAATTTTTAAAATCTAAAATTATAATTATCTATTTAAAAGTTTTAGGACTAAAAGTAGATTTTGGAGCAAAATTTTCTAATCTTCCTCTTTTAGACATAAAAGGTAACGCAAGAGATATCGTAATCGGAAAGGTAGTAATACTAGGAGAAATAGATATAAGAAATAGAGAGAGTGGAAAAATTATTTTTGAGAACGGTTGCAAGATCGAAGCAGGTTGTAGATTTGTAAGTGCTAGAAATGGTACTATTAAAATAGCTGAAGGCACGGTGATAACAACTGGAGCAATTATAAATGGTGGAGCAGATGTTATGATTGGTCAAAACTGTATTTTTGGTCCGAGAGTTATTATTAACGCTAATGAACATGTTTTCAAAAAAAATCAGCTCATTAAAGATCAAGGTTTTATTCATAAAAGAATATCTGTCGGAAATGATTGCTGGTTTGGTGCAAATGTTGCCATAAATAAAGGTGTAACAATATCATCTGGCTCTGTTATCGGAGCTTATTCACTAGTTACAAAAGATACAGAACCAAATTCAATAAATTTTGGTATACCTACAAAAAAAATAGGTTATAGAGTAGATTAAATAAATTTTATATATTATCTAAATAACAATTAATGTTTTCAAAAAGTAAAAGAAAATTTATTAAATTTATAAGTTATTTATCATTCAGCAGTCTAATTTTTAAATTTCAGGGAAAAATCTATTTTAAAAAAAACGTTTCTTTAATAAAAAAAAAATTAATAAAGAATAGGGTTTGGATTCTGGCATCTAAAGATTAAATGATAATTCAGAATTTAGAAAATATTAATACTAATTCTTTCGACTATACTGTAGTTGGATCTGGTCCTGCTGGAATAACTTTATCTCTTCAACTTGCGCAAAAAAATAAAAAAGTTTTACTAATTGAGGCAGGGGGGTTATATTTTTCCGAAAATAGTCAATTATTTTATAAGGGTGAAACTTTTGGAGATAAATATTTTCAACTTGACATAACAAGATTAAGATATTTTGGAGGATCTTCAGGTCATTGGGCCGGAGCGTGTAGAACTTTAGACGAGGTAGATTTTCAAAGTTGGCCAATAAGTAAAAAATCCTTAGATAATTTTGAAAAAAAAGCAAAAGAAATACTTAATATAAAAGGTAATTTTTATTCAAAACAGTCTGAATTCAATAACTTTAATAACATAAATTTATTACGCAGCGATGTGCAGTTTGGAGAAAAGTACAAATCTAAAATTGAAAAAAGTAATAATATTTTTTTATTGCTAAATTCACCGCTTTTACAAATAATACCCGATAAACAAAATTATAAAAAAGTTAGCGAAATATTAATAAATATAAATAATTTAAAAAAAAAAAAATTAAAATAAATAATTTAGTTTTAGCCACCGGAGGAATTGAAAATAGTAGAATTTTACTTTGGTCAAGATATTTATCCAAGAATAATTTTTTAAAAAACCTCCCAATCGGAAATTATTGGAATGAGCATCCAGCTGGTGAAATTGCTCAATTTGTTAGCGAGAGAACTAAAGATGACCCATTAATCAAAAAATTTTTAGGAAGTATGATTGCACCAGTTCCAGAATTCATAAACAAAAATAAAATAAATAATATAAGGTTAGATTTTTTAGAGTATGGTGATATTACAAAAAAATATTTCAAACATTATATCAAAGACCTAGTTTGCTTAGCCCCAAATTTTGGAAAAAAAGTTTTCGAAAGTGTTTATAAAAAACAGCCAGTGCACTGTTTTGCGGTAGTTAAATTTAGTGCTGAGCAAAAGCCTTCATTTGAGAATAGAATTCAGCTTTCTAATAGTTTAGATTCTAATGGTATACCTAAAGTAAGTCTTCATTGGAATATTGATGATGATGTTTTTGATTCATTAGAAATTTTACTCCAAAATTTAGGTGAACAATTAGTAAAAAAAAAATATGGAAGAATTGGAATAGATAGATACGTTTTCGATAAATCTTTCAAAAATTCAAAAGATATTTTTGCAAGCCATCACCATATTGGAGGTACGGTGATGGGAATTGAAAAAAATAAAAGTGTTGTTGATAAAAATTTTAAAGTTCATGATGTTGATAATTTGTATATTTTAGGAAGCTCTATCTTCAAATCTGGAGGTCATGCAAATCCTACCTTTTCTATAGTGCAACTATCTTTAAAATTAGCTGATTATTTAAATTCAAGCACTTAATGTAGAAAAAAATAAAATTTTTTTAAGATGAAATTATTTAAATCAACATTTTATAAAAAAAAAATCATTGTAACAGGCCATACTGGTTTTAAAGGTTCTTGGCTAGCTTTGTGGCTTAAATTATTAGGTGCAAAAGTATTGGGTATTTCTTTAGGAGTTCCGACAAAACCATCAAACTTTATTACTCAAAACCTAAAAAAACTAATAATACATAAAAATATTGACATAAGAGACAGAAAAAAATTAGAGAAAATTTTCTTAAATTTCCAACCGGATTTTGTATTTCATTTAGCAGCTCAATCATTAGTAAAAAAATCTTATGATGACCCAATTTACACTTTTGAAACAAATTCATTAGGAACCTTAAATATTTTAAGTAGTTTAAAAAAACTTAAAAAAAAGTGCGTAGCTATAATTATTACTAGTGATAAAAGTTATAAAAATTTAGAACTTAAACGGGGATATAGAGAAAATGATATTTTGGGCGGATTTGATCCTTATAGCGCTTCCAAAGGATCAGCTGAATTAATTATTCAATCATACGTAAAATCTTACTTTCATAAAACAAATAAAATTTTTATAGGAGTTGCAAGGGCGGGAAACGTGATTGGTGGAGGAGACTGGTCGGATAATAGACTTGTTCCAGATTGTGTAAAATCATGGTCAAAAAGTGGAAAAGTAAAATTAAGAAATCCTTATTCGACAAGACCTTGGCAGCATGTTTTAGAGGCAATAAGTGGCTATTTGTTGTTTGCTTGCAAATTAAAAGAAAATAAAAATTTAAATGGAGAAGCATTTAATTTTGGTCCCAACAATAAAAATAATCATAACGTCTTATCTTTAGTTAAAACTATGAAAAATTTTTGGGAAAATGTAGATTGGAAAATAATAAGAGAATTAAACAAAAAACATTATGAGTCAAAATTATTAAAACTAAATTGTAATAAATCAAATAAAATATTGAGATGGCGAAGTGTTTTAAGTTTTAAAGAGACAAGTGAGCTAACTATAAATTGGTATAGAGAGTTTTATAAAAATAAAAAAGGAATAAGAAAGTTTTCTATTGAATTAATTAAATATTTTAGTCTACTTTTAGATAAAAGATTATGAAAGTAGTTATATTAGCAGGTGGATTAGGTACCAGAATTTCAGAGTACACTAAAACAATTCCAAAACCTATGGTTAAGATTAATGGTAAACCTATAATTTTAAGGATTATGAATTATTTTGCCAAAGCAGGTCATCATGATTTTTATATTGCATTAGGTTACAAAGGAGAAATTATCAGAAAGTATTTTAAACATTTTAAGTCAGATTGGAATATTAATCTTGTAGATACCGGAAAAAAAACTATGACTGGTGGAAGATTAAAAAGACTAAAAAAATATTTAAAAAACGAAACATTTTTAATGACTTATGGTGACGGTCTATCAAATGTTAATATTGATAAATTAATAAAATTTCATAAATTAAAAAAAAAACTTGTAACACTTACAGCAGTAAGACCTCCTGCAAGATTTGGATACTTAAGATTAAATAATGGGTTAGTTAAATACTTCAAAGAAAAATCTCGATCTGATGAAGGTTGGATCAACGGGGGGTTTTTTGTTATTAATTCAAAATTTTTAAAATATATAAAAAATGACAAAACTTACCTCGAAAGAGAACCATTAGAAAATCTAACAAGTAAAAATCAACTTTCTGCATTTAAACATGAAGGCTTTTGGCAATGCATGGACACTTTAAGAGATAAAAAAAATTTAGAAAAATCAATTTTAAATAAAAAATTGCAAAAAATTTTTGACTAAACAAATTCTTATAATTGGTGGAAATGGTTTTTTAGGTTACAATTTGGCAAAAAAACTATCAAAGTTAAACTATCGTTTATTTTTATTATGTAGGAATAAAAGTTATAAATTGAAACCAATCAGTAATGCTAAATACATATTTTGTGATATTTTAGAAAAAAAAAAATTGTCAGTAGAATTAAATAGAGAATTCACTTATGTTATTAATCTTTCTGGGAATATTGATCACAGAAATAAGATTCAAACATTACAAACTCATTTTTTTGGACTAAAAAATTTAATTAATGCTTTAAAAAATAGTCGAACAAAACTTTTTATACAAGCAGGATCAAGTTTAGAATATGGCAATCTCTTATCTCCTCAACGAGAGCAAAAAAAATGTAGACCTATATCGGATTATGGCAAGGCTAAATATTTAGCAACAAATTTTTTACTAAAGAAAAAAAGAAAAAATAAAACTATTATTTTAAGACCTTACCAAATTTATGGGCCTTATCAAAAAAAAGATCGATTAATTCCATCAGTAATTGATTCATGTTTAAAAAATAAAAAATTTAGATGTTCAGACGGTTTCCAAATGAGAGATTTTTTGTACATTGATGATTTCACAAATTTAATAATCAAAATTTTGAAAAAAAATAAGATTAGATCTGGAATATATAATGTAGGATGCGGAACTCCAATAAGAGTAAGAGACGTAATTAGTAAAATTCAAAAGATTTCAAAAGGTGGTGAACCTTTATTTGGCTCCATTCAGATGCGATCAGATGAGACACCAGAATTGTTTCCAGATATTGAGAAAACATCATCTTTTTTTAAATGGAAGCCAAAAATAAAAATTTCTACGGGCTTAAAAAAAACGATTAAGTTTTATGAAAAAAAATAAATCACAACCCTTAGTTAGTATTATAATGAATTGTTATAACGGAGAAAAATTTTTGATTAAAAGTATAAATAGTATTTTATCTCAAACCTATCAAAATTGGGAATTAGTTTTTTTTGATAACCAGTCTAGTGACAATAGTAAAGAAATCTTAAAAAAATTTAAGGATAAACGTATTAAATATTATAGATCAAATAAAATGTTGAACCTTTATGATGCAAGAAATCATGCTATAAAAAAAACAAAAGGGAAATATATTTGTTTTTTAGACACGGATGATTTTTGGACAAAAAATAAGATTAAAATTCAAGTTAGGTTTATGGAGGCTAATAATGATTTTGGTATGGTTTACTCAAACTTTTATACTTTCGATCAAACCAAAAAAAAAATTTATATACAGAATAATTTTAATCTTCCAAGTGGATTTATTACAAAACAAATTTTAAAAAGATATACAATTGGAATTTTAACCGTATGTATAAAAAAAAAAATTTTCTACAAATATATATTTAAAAAAAAATATAACGTAATCGGAGACTTTGATTTTTTTACGAAAATAAGTTTAAAAAATAAAATTGGATGTATTCAGAAACCATTAGCTTTTTATAGAGTTCATGAAAACAACTATTCAAAAAAAAAAATTAAGATTTTTATGAGAGAGCTTAACCAATGGATTTCACAAAATGAGAGAAGATTTAGATTAATTAATATAAGTCTTTTTGATCAAAAAATTTTTCTTTTAAAACTCAGAATTAAATATTATTTTCAAATTTTTGGGCGTGTAGTTCAGTGGTAGAACGCTACGTTGACATCGTAGAGGTCATAAGTTCAATTCTTATCACGCCCACCATGTTATTAATTAATTAAACTCAAAATAGTTTAGTTTAATTAGCCTGTTTTAAATGAGCTAATTACATTTACAAACTGTGATAAAATTTATAAATAAATAAAATGATAATCGGATTTATTCCATCAAGACTTGAGTCAAAAAGGATATATCAAAAGCCACTTGTAAAAATTGATGGTCTACCAATTATAATTCATACTATGAAGCGAGCTATGCTCTCTAAAAAACTTGATGATTTATATGTTTGTACTAACAGCAAAGAAATTTCTGACTTAGTTAATGCTCATGGTGGAAAGTCAATTATAACCTCATCTAAACATAGAAATGGAACAGAAAGAATTGCAGAAGCGGTAAGAAAAGTAAAATGTAAACAAGTGATTGATATCCAAGGTGATGAACCTATGGTAATGCCCAATGACATAGACAAAGTTATCGAATTTCATAAAAGAAATAATCAATTTGAGATTGTGGTACCTTATGTTGAAAAAAAAAATGAAGAAAACACTAATGATGTAAAAATTTTATCTAATTATAAAGGCAAAATTTTATTCTTTTCTAGGTCTCTTTGTCCACACAATTTTAATAAAAAAAAGATAAAATTAAAAAAACATCTCTCAATTATCTCGTTCAAAAGAAAAGCACTTTTAAAATTCAATAGTTTTAATCCAAGTCCTTTAGAAAAAATAGAAGGCATTGAACTAATGAGGGCTTTAGAAAACGATTTTAAACTTGGGACTTTCAAACTAAATGGAGAGTCGCTTGCTGTTGATGTTAAAAAAGATATAAGCAGAGTTTTTAAGTATATGAAAAAAGATAAGATCAGAAAGTTATATTAAAAAAAATATTTTAAATATGATTTATTTTGTTCATATAATTAAGTGGATCAAAAAATTTATAACTTTTCCGGTTCAATCTTTTTCCTTACTAATAAATGATTTGAAAAAAGACTATTTTCAAACTTTAAATAGTAACTTCAAATTGGTTATAATAATTGGCCTTCCAAAATCAGGAACAACTTTTATTGAGGAAGTAATTAGTCAACTAGGTTATGTGGACATAAGAGTTTCCCCTTTGAGGATTTTTGATAGTAAAAAAATGTATAAAAATATGTATGAACACCATACTGTTTCGGAAGAAATTTTTAAATTAGTACCAAAAAAAAAATATTCATTTATTAAAGTCCATTCTCATTTTGAAGATAAACTTTTAGAAATTATTAAAAAATACAATCTGAAAGTAATTATAAGTAGAAGATCTTTAGTCGGAGCGCTTATAAGTAGATACTGTCATATACTAAGTGATAAAAACCACAGACATTTTAATGAAATCAGTAAATTAGAACCAAATGAGGGGTTTAAAAAATCTCTTATATTTGAGACTAAATCTGGAACAACATTAAGACCTATAGATTATTTTTACAATTGGCTAAAAGATTGGGAATATCAAATATCATCAAAAAAATTAGATTTTCTTGTCCTAGATTATGAAAACTTAAAAGATAAAAAAAAATATATTCAATCTATAATATCTTATTTAGGAATAAAAAATTATAATTTAGAAAAAATATTGAAAAATATTGATAAAAACCATAATAAACTAAAACGAAATAATCTTGAAAAAAATTTTCAAAGTTTTTTAAAGCCTAAAACTTACAACAAAGACTCATTAAAGATAAAAAATAAATTGAATATGGAAGAAATATCTGAATTTGTCAAAAAAAATATAGTCTAAATTTTGAAAAAATTAAAAAAATATATTAATAAAAAAAACGTAATAATCTTTGACCTAGACGGAGTTTTGCTCAACTCAAAAATAAATATGAAATTTGCTTGGAAATATGTATCAAAAAAAAATAATGTTACGGTATCTTTTAATCAATATTTTAAACACGTTGGATTACCTTTTATGAAAATTCTTGAAGAAATAGGTATAAAAAAAAATAAAAAAAAAATAAAAACAGATTATGCAAAAGGATCTGTAGATAATATTTTTAGGATAAAAATATATCCAAATGTTTTAAAGGTTTTAAAAAAATTAAGAGAAAAAAATAAAAAAATCGCTTTATTCACCTCAAAAGATACTAAAAGAGTAAAATTATTCATTAAAAAATTTAATCTAAAATTTGATCATATTGAATGTGGGAGAAATTCAGTAAGAGGAAAACCTTTCCCAGATCAGATAAATAGAATATTAAAAAAATGCAAAAGTTCAAAAATGAAAGCAGTTTATATAGGAGATATGTATCATGATTATTTATCGGCAAAAAATGCCAAAATTGATTTTATCTTTGCTAAATATGGTTATGGCGGTCTTAGATCGATTGAAATTACAAAATTTATAAGAAAAATAGATGAATTAATTTAAAATTGATGGAAGATAAAATAATAAATAAATTAAGATATTCTTTAAAAGACTCTCACAAGTACAAATCATCTTATTGGAAAAATTTAAGATATTCTGAAGATTTAGATGATATTTATGGACATTTTGGGTTTGGAACTTTCGAAAAAAAAACCTTAATACGTAATTTAGCGCATACCTTTTTTCAATATCTAATTTATGGAAAAAATCTTTTTAAAATGTCTGAATTCAAAATACTTAAAAATTTTTATGATAAATTTAATCGGCAAATAGATATTGACTCAATTAAACATGTTTTTACTTTTAATTTTTTAAAAAATAAAATCGGAAATCCTCAATCAATAAGTGTTATAGGAGATGGAAAAGCTAACTTTGTGACTTGCTCTTATCTGAATTACCCTCATAGTAAAATATTTTCAATTAATTTACCTGAGGTACTTATTCATGATTACTTAATTTTAAAAGAGTACAGAATTTTTAGAGAAGATGAGATATCAGTTGTAACTAATGAGAAAGATTTAGAAGGTAGTCAAAAAAAATTATTTTTAATATCACCTGACAAAGTTGATTTATTACAAAATATAAAAGTTGATTTTTATGCAAACCTTTGTTCTTTTCAAGAAATCAAGTATGAGGATATAATCAAATATTTTGAAATTATTAAAAAACATAAAGCACTATTTTACTGCTGCAATAGAAGATCAAAAATACTTCCTGGCGGTGAAAATATTGTATTTCAAGACTATCCTTGGGGCAAAGGAAAAAATATAGTAGAAGGACAGTGTGAATGGATTAAGAAAATCTATTTTTTTCGCCCTCCATTTATAAAGAGTTATGATGGACCTCATGATCATAAACTAATAAGTTATAACGATAGGTAGACATGCCCAAAGAAATAAAATTCTTAGATAAAAATATTCACAAAAAATCAAAATTCATTAAAGACAGTTTACAATATTTTCCTAACACAAAGATTCCTCTTCCTTCTTTAGTCGAGATCAGTAATTCTGGAACCTGTAACAGAAAATGTTCTTTTTGTCCTAGAAGTGATGAAAATTATGAAGATATTAAAGAGTTTATATCAGATGAATTACATACAAAATTAATAAATGAGCTAAATGAATTAAATTACTCAGGATTAATAATGTACTCGGGTTTTGTAGAACCTTTATTACATAAACAAATCTACAAAAATTTACATCATGCAAGAAGTGCGTTACCTAAAGCTAAAATTTCTTTAGTAACAAATGGAGATGTTTTAAATGAAAAAAGAATGACTAAATTATTTGAGAGTGGCCTTTCAACACTACTTATAAGTGTTTATGATGGACCAGAGGATGCAGAAAAATTTCAAAAAATGTGCGATAATTTAAAACTTGATAAAGATCGATACGTTATTAGACATAGATACCTACCACCAGAACAAGATTTTGGGATTACAATGAGTAATAGAGCTGGACTGATGAAAAATGCAGTACACTCAATAAAACCATTACAAAAAACAATGGATGATCCCTGTAATTACCCAGCATATTCCTTTTTCATGGATTATAATGGAGATGTTTTGATGTGTTCACATGATTGGGGTAAAAAAAATATATTAGGTAATTTTAAGAAACAAAAATTAAAAGAAATTTGGCTCAATGAAAAATCAATTGAGTCAAGAAAAAAACTAATTAACTCAGATAGAAATTTTTCTCCCTGCAATGTTTGCGATGTAAACGGTGAGCTAGTAGGTTCTACTCATGCAGAAGCATGGAGAAACTTTTATAAATCTTAAATGAAATTAAAATCAGTAAAAAAATTAAAAAGAGATAAAGTAAGTTTCTTTTCAAGAAAAAGCTTTTTAAGATTAGATAAAAATGAAAAAGTAGATAATTTTAATTTTAAAATGCTGAATAAAATTAATTTAAATTCTTTTGATTTAACTGCTTACCCTGAAGTGGGCAAGGTTTATAAATTACTTGCAAAAAATTTAAAAATACCAATTAAACAATTAGTATTAACATCTGGATCAGATTTCGGAATAAGAACGTGTTTTGATTTTTTTTGTAGAGATAAAAAACCAATAATCTGTTTAAAACCAACTTTTGGGATGGTTGATGTTTATGCAAAATTACACGGTATAAGAAAAATCGAAATAGATTATGACAACCAACTAAATCTTAATTTAAAAAAATTATTTAACAGCATTAATCGTAAAATATCCCTAATAATTATAGCCAATCCAAATAGTCCCACTGGAACAATAATTGACAAAGTCAATATGTATAAAATTTTGATTAAAGCAAAAAGTCATGACGTGCCAGTTTTGATAGACGAAGCTTATCAAGGGTTTTGCAATCAAACGTATATTAATGATTTAAAAAAATTCAATAATTTAATTATCTTAAGAACCTTTTCTAAATCATGCGGTTTAGCGGGTTTAAGAGCTGGATATTTAGTATCTAATGAAAAAATAATTAATGAATTGGATAAATTTAAACCAATGTATGAAATAAATTCTGCGGCATGTAAGGTACTTGAGATTTTATTAAAAAAAAAGAATTTTGAAAAAAAAATAGTAAACCATGTTCTTGATGGAAAAAAATATTTTCAAAACGAGCTAGATAAAATGAATTTAAAATATTTGAAAACATTTGGTAATTTTTTACATGTAGATCTAGGAAAAAAAAAAAATATGATAGAACAAAAATTAAAAAATAAAAAAATTTTAACGAGAAAAGGGCCTGGCGTTATTGGATATGAAAGCTATCTCAGATTTACTTTAGGTCCAAAAAAAGAGATGAAAAAGGTAGTGAGATTTTTAAAAACGAATGTTTGATTCCATATCACATTTCAAAAAACAAATAAAAATAATTAATCTAGCAAAAAAATTTAATAATAATCTAAAGTTTCAAAAAATTGATTGTAGCTCAAGTCCTCTAACTTATATGACAACTTGGGTAAAAACACCTGGATATTATCAATTAAAAAAATTAAGAAGAATTATTGATTATGGTAAGTTCAAATTTTTTATCAAAGACATCCTATCAATAGCTAAGCTTTATGATTTAGAAAGTGTAAGTAATATCGATGAAAAGACTTTTAGAAGCTCTAATTTAATTATTTCTTATTGTTCTAAAAATAATTTTAGAAGAGACGGAAATTATTTTGATGAATTTTTTGGTGTAGAAACAAATATTAAAAATTTTATATGGGTTTTAATTTCACTTGATAATTATCAGCCAAAAAATTTAGGCAAAAATATTGTTATCATTAAGAAAAAAAAGGATAAAAGTTTTTCAATTATTTATTTGCTTAAAACTATCTTATCTTCCTGGAAAATTTTAATATCGTTCAAAAAAAATAAAATTTTTTCTCATTTATCTTATAACTATTTTTTTTCAAAAAAAATAAATAAAATATTATGCAATCTTTTATATGAGATAAAATTTAAAAACATTCTAATTAATTATGAAGGAATTCCATTTCAAAACAATTTAATAAATCATTTAAGCCAAATAAGAAAAAATACGAAATTTCTTTGTTATCTTCATTGTGCCGCTTGGCCTATTCAAACAGAATTGATTTATAAACAAGACAAAATCGACACTCTTTTCGTTTCAGGAATAGATCAAAAAAATGTTTTAACAAAATATTACTCTTGGCCATCAAAAAAAGTAAAAGTTATTCCTTCTTTAAGGTTTAATAAGACAAAAAAAAATTCTTTTGGTGGATTCTTATTTGTTCCTTTTGAAATTTTTAATAAAGATATATTTTTGAATAACGTTAAAAAATTTTTGGAATTAGCTCCAAAAAGAAGCCTAAGTAATCTAACTGTACGTGTTCACCCATTAAACAAAAAAAGTAAAGTTCATCAAGAAGTAAGTGAAAAATTAAAAAATCTATTAAAATTATATTCACTTAAATTTAAGAAGAAAACAAAAAAAAAAAATTCAATGATATTTGGAAACGCTACTGGAGTGTGTATTCAGTCTATTGAAGAAGGAAATACGGTCTTTCATATACCAGACGATATAGAAGTAGATTTATTTTCGAACAAAATATGGAAAAATATTTTTATTTCACAAAAAGCCAAAAATATTTTTACATATGAAATAAAAAAAAAAATCACATATTTAATACTATAAATAAAAAAAGAAAATTTGAAAAATATTTACTTCCTTATTTAAGATGAAAAATTTTGTATTAATTATCTTTTTCAAAACTATAAAATTTGTTGATAAATTTTTTAGATTTCTAACAAAAAAAAGTTTATTACATTTGCTTAAAGATTTTATTGATGATGAATTGTATTCTCAAAAAGAAATTTGTTTTACAAAAACCAATTTTTTTACTCCAAATAAAGTATCTAAATGGCGTGTAGAAACAATTTTCACTAAGGAGCCTGAAACGCTAGAGTGGATAGATACTTTTAGTAATAGACCCGGAGTTATTTTCTGGGATATTGGTGCTAATATCGGATTATACTCAATTTATGCTGCTAGAAAGCATTCGGATATAATTACCCATAGTTTTGAACCTTCAACTAACAATTTGAGAATTTTAAGCAGAAACATTTCAATAAATAAATTAAGTGAAAAAATATTAATAAATCAAATTCCACTTACAAATAGCAAAAATTTTTACTCTGATATGTTTGATTCAGAATTTATTGAGGGATGGTCTATGAGTAGTTACGGAACACAAAAAAATTTTGAGGGTAATGAACTAAAATTCAAACAAAAATATAAACTGTTAGGCTTAAGTATAGATTTTATGATTTCTAATAAAATGCTTGAAATTCCTGATTACATTAAGATAGATGTAGATGGAAATGAACATGATATTCTTGATGGCGCTCAATTATGCTTAAGAAGTGATAAATTAAAAAGTATATTAATTGAGGTAAATGAAAACTATAAAGAGCAATTTCAAGGTATAATATCTATTATGAAAAAATATAATTTCTTTTTAAAATATAAAAAAAGAAACGAAATTTTATATAAAAACTTTTCTAAATCATATAATTATATATTTGAAAAAAAAAATGAAAATTAAAATATTAGATAGCTTTCTCAATAAAGAGGATTTACAAGAATTATCATCTTTAAATCTTAAAAAAGTTTTAAAAAATGAAGTTAAAGTTTACCATAATACAATAAATCAAAATAACGATATTCAATCAGAGTGTATTTCAAAAGAGAGTATGTTTAGACTTCAAAAAAACTACCACAATAAAGCCATAGACATTTTAAATGAACTGAACCCCAAAAAAGTTCCTCTATACGATTATTCAGAGTTTCACATTATTGAGACAGGAGCAGATTATGTTTTTCCTATTCACGATGATACCCCCAATAAATTACTAAGTGGCGTAGTTTATTTGAGGCCTGAAAATAACACTGGTACAATTTTTTATGAAAATAAAAATGGAGATGGAAGAAATGAAGTTCCTTGGAAAGTAAATAGAGCTGTGTTTTTTTCAAGGTCTGAGAGGAAAACTTGGCACTCTTATAAAGGTGATGGAAAATCCAATAGAGTAGCGTTAGTTTATAATTTAATGACTGCTAGATTGAAAGAAGTATACAAAATAGAAAATAAAAGTTATTTTTTAGGTCAGCTTAGGTATAAACTTAATCCATACTTACACAGATATTTAAAGCTTACTATTTAACAACTTTATACTATGTAAATTTGCTTAAAATAAGTAAAATAAAATATTTACAACTATAAAAAAAGATAATATAAAAATTTGCCTGGTAATTATTGCGAAGGGGCTACACCCGATCCCATCCCGAACTCGGAAGTTAAGTCCTTCAGCGCCGATGGTACT
>MDSZ01099157.1_pt1 | contig 21541 bp, 21 predicted proteins | sample 811201 | NCBI WGS metagenome assembly MDSZ01 (sample SAMN05326647, study PRJNA326480) | marine metagenome | isolation source: seawater | place: Indian Ocean: North | collected 2010 | reverse complement strand
CCACCCTTCGGGCGGTCCCCCTCCCCCAAGGGGGGAGGATTTCAATGTCGCGCCTCACGCCGCCCCCCGGTGCATGGCTTCCAGCAAGGACCGTTTCCTCAGTTGCGCATGGGTGATCGCCACGGCCAGGGCGTCGGCGGCGTCCGCCTTCACATCCCCGGCTGTCGGCAGCAGTCGTTTGACCATGAAGCCGATCTGGCCCTTGTCGGCGTGGCCGGCGCCCACCACGGCCTTCTTGATCAGGTTCGGCGAATATTCAGCGACCCTTAAGCCCCTTTGGGCCGGCGCCAGCATGACCGCCGCCCGGGCATGGCCCAGCTTCAGGGTCGAGGACGGGTTGACGTTGACGAACACCTCTTCCACCGCCGCCTCCTCGCAGCCGTGGTCGGCCAAGATGGTCCCCAGCGCTTCGAACAGGAACAGCAGACGTTCGGAAAAGGGCGCGGCCTCGGGCGGGGCCACCACCCCGTGCGCCACCCAGCGCAGGCGCGCGCCGTCGGCTGTGATCACGCCCCAGCCGGTGCGTCGCAGACCGGGGTCCAGGCCGATGATTCTGACTGTTTCGTTCGCCATCCGTTCCCCTCATGCCGCAAAGAGGGTTAGCGGGCAATGAACAGCTTGATCTGCGGGTCAGAAACCCGGCCCCATCGACCTCAGCCGTGGGCCTCCACATAGGTTTCCGGGTCCTTGTTGACCGGCTTCACCCCGGTGATGTGTTCGGCCTCAAAGGCGGCGAACCTGACCGCCAGGTCGTGGCGGAGGTCAAGGTCGGCGTTCAGGCGGAAGTCGGTCAGCCCCTGCCGCTCCTCCTCGCCCATATGTTTGGAGTTGACCACATTGGCCCGGCCCACCGCGTCGAACCAGGCCGGGCTGCCGACCGGATGCTGTTCCACCGCCTTGACCGCATCGCGCAGCTTGTTGTGGTCTTCGATGGCGTCTTCGGTCTCGCCCTCTGCCGTGCCGTCGTCGGCGTCATTGGCCCCTTCGCCCAGCTTGATCAGGTCGGGATAGAAGAACCGCTCCTCGGCCTCGGCATGGACGTCCAGAAAGGCCGACAGCCTCAGCCAGACCGCGCTCAGGGCGTCCACGTCGGTCGGGTCGATCTGTTCGATGATCGAGAACAGGCGGCGCTGTTCGGCGTGGTCGTCCAGGATCAGCTGGGTGATGTCCATCGGGGTCTGCATCCTTCGACCGGACCGGCGCCGGGCGTGGCGGGTCTGACGGTCCACCCGCTAATCCGCGCGGCCCGCGACGGTTCCCGCCCCGCTCAGCCGTCGCGCGGATTCAACCGATAGGCGGCGACGCCCGGCGCGGCGCACAACAGGGCGGCCAGCCGCTCCAGCTCATCGTCCGTCGCCGCCTTCAGCCGCCAGGATCGCCGGATTCGGCGCCCGTCATGGATCAGCTCCAGCCGCCCGGAATGGGCCTGGGGGTCGATGGCGCGAATGGCGGCCTGGACCTGATCCTCCGGCGACGGCGCCGCCCGGTCCCAGGCCACGACCACATCCACCACCTTGCGGTCGGGCAGGCGCAGGTCGATCAGCCGCAGCCCGCCCAGGATCAGGGCCGTCACCCCGGTCCCCAGGGCGCCCAGGCCGTAAAGCCCCGCCCCGAACAGCAGCCCTATGGCCGAGGTGATCCACAGGGAGGCGGCCGTGGTCAGGCCGTGCACTGAAAATCCGGTGCGGAAGATCACCCCGGCGCACAGAAAGCCGATGCCGGTCAGCACCCCATGGGCCATCCGCGTCGGATCGGTGACGATGTTCTCATCCGGCAGGGCGCGGAACGCCCAGTCGGCCTGGCGCATGGCCGCCAGCATCAGAAGGGCCGAGGCCAGACTGACCAGGATGTGGGTTCTGAACCCGGCCGCGCGGCCGCGCCATTCGCGCTCCAGCCCGATCGTCCCGCCGGCAACGACCGCCCCGAGGATCGGCCAGAGCGCGCCGTTCAACAGGTCGCTCATCATGCCGATCAAGCGACGGGAGCGCCCGAACGTTCCGGGCGCGTCCTATTTCGGACGATCAGCCGACGATGGCCTGAAGCTGGGCGGCGGCGTCGGCGATGCTGGGACGGCCGCCCCGGCCCCGACGGGCGGCGTCCAGGGCGGCGGCCGACATGGCGGCCTCGGCCCGCACGCTTTCCAGATCTTCGCGCAGGGCGCTGATCTGCTGGTTCAGGGTCTGGACGCGCTTCTCATGCTCGTCCTGGGCCGCGCTCAGCTTGGCCTGCAGCTTGACCATCCGGTCCTCGGCCCGGGCGATGGCCTTGTCGTGGCCGGCGGCCGCCTTGGCCAGGGCGTCGGCGCGGTCCACGGCCGCCACGCGGGCGACCTCCATGGCGGCCTGACGCTGACGCGCCTCCTCGATCTCGCTCTCCAGGGCGCGCACCCGCTCCACGGCGCGGTCCAGATTGATCTGCAGCGTGTCCGCCCGGCGCTCGGCCGCATGGCCCCCGGTCTGAAGTTCGCCCAGCCGCGAGGTCAGTTCGCTGTTCAGCACCTCCAGGCCGTTGGCCCGGGCCGTGGCCGTGTCCAGGCGCGCGGTCAGGGAGGCGGCCTCGGCGCGGGCGGCCTCGACCTGGCTTTCCAGAGTGCGGATGGCGCGGGCGGCCTCGGCCTGTTCGGAGGCGGCGCGGGCGCGTTCGGTCGCCAGCTGGCCCTCGCCGGTCGCTGCGGCCCGCGCCAGGGCGGCTACCTCGGTCCCCACCTCGTCCACGCGGCGGCGCAGCACGGTGTTCTCTTCCAGCACCAGGGCGTGGTCGCGCTGGATCTGGGCGCGGGCGGCCTCCAGCTCGGACCGCGCCGTCTCGGCCTGGGTCAGCTGTATGCGCAGCGACTCCTGGTCCTGCTCCAGTTCGCGGATGCGCTGGACGGCGGCGCGATCGACCGCCTCGAACCCTTCGATCCGGGTGGCAGACTGGGCCAGGTCGGCGCGCAGCCGGCCGATCTCGACCCGGGCCTCCTGCAGATTGGCCGCGCTCTCGGCGCCGCGCGCCTCCAGATCGTCCACCTTGGCCTCGGCCTCCGCCAGGGCCTCGGACAGGCGGCGCACCTCGGCGTTGGCCAGACCCAGCTGCCGGGCCGCCTCGTCATGGGCGTTGCGCAGATTGACCAGTTCGACGTGGTTGTCGCGTCGCGACCGGAACTCGGCCTCCAGCGGATCGCGCAGCTGGCCCAGCAGGGTCTCGAAGGTCCCGAACCGCTGGGCCATTTCGGCCAGCTGATCCAGACTGTCCTGGATGGTTTCGAACCGTTCGCCGATCAGGCCGGCGACGTCCTGCTCCTCCGCCCGCGAAGCGGGGGCGGCGGCCGGGGCCTCATTGCCCTGGGCCTTGCCGCTGCGGGACAGAACCCGGTCTATTCTGGTCAGCTTCATGATCGCGCCCCTCGTCCTCGCCCCAGAGCGGCGACGCGACCTCAGGTCGAATCAGCCGCTCCCCAAACGTTGACGAAAGGTTAATCCGAGGGAGCCGTCCAAGTCGAGACCCGCGTTCGCCGATCAGCCGGCGTATTTCGCCGCATCCTCGTCGGAAATATCCTCATTGGAATAGACGGCGGACACGTCGTCCTCGGCGTCCAGGGCGTCCAGCAGTTTGAACAGGGTTCCGACCGCCTCGCCCGTCACCGTCACTTCCGACTGGGGCTTCCAGACGATGGCGGTGGACTTGGGGTCGCCCAGCACCTTGGACATGGCCTCGGCCACCTCGTTCAGGTCCTCATAGGCGGTCCAGATGGTGTGGCCCGGCGCGTCCTCATAGATGTCCGGCTTGACCAGATCGCTCTCGACGTCCTGGGCGCCCGCCTCGATGGCGGCCTCCATCACGGCGTCCTCTGTGCCGGCCTCGGCCGGATAGACGATCTTGCCCACCTTGTCCCACATGAAGGCGACCGAGTTCATCTCGCCCAGGGCGCCGCCGTTCTTCTTGAAGGCCGTGCCGATGTTGGAGGCCGCGCGGTTGCGGTTGTCGGTCAGGGCCTCGACGATGATGCCGACGCCGCCGGGGCCCCGGCCCTCGTAGCGGACCTCTTCCATCGTATCCACGTCGCCGCCCGAGGCCTTGTTGATCGCCCGCTGGATCACGTCCTTGGGCAGGCTTTCGGCCTTGGCGTTGTTGATGGCCAGGCGCAGGCGCGGATTGGCGGCCGGGTCCGGCAGGCCCGACTTGGCCGCCACGGTGATGTCGCGCGACAATTTGGAGAACAGTTTGGAGCGCTGCGCGTCCGCGCGCCCCTTGCGGTGCATGATGTTCTTGAATTTCGAGTGGCCGGCCATGGGGATCGTCTTCGACAGTCTGAAACCTGAGCCGCGCTCCCTAGCCGATGCGCGGCAGGCTGTCACGCCGCCGCGACGGCGTCGAAGCGCAGTGGAACCTCAACCATTTGGGGGTATTGATCCCTGAAGCCGATAAGGAGCCCCCGATGAACGCGACCGACATCTATGAAGCCGAGGGCCGCGCCGACGACGACCTGCACGAGGCCGACATCGTCGAATGGTACGAGGCCCGCCCCGTCACCGTCCCCGCCGCCGTCGCCGCCGGCTCCATCATCGCCGCCTTCACCCTGGGCGCCCTGACGGCGGTGGGCGTGCTGTTCCTGACGGGACAGCTGGACGACTGAAGTCCTCCTCCGCTCATCCCGGCGACAGCCCGCCCCCTTCTCCTTGAGCGCGCCGCACGGAGGTCTGGTCGACAGGCTCGGCCCCTCACCCGGCCATGGCGCGACGAAGCGTGTCGAAGATCCGCGCGTCGCCCATATGCGCCACATTGAAGCGGAGGAAGCCGGCCGCCGACTGGGACACGCTGAAGGTGTCGCCCGGCGCCAGCATGACGCCTTCGGCCAGGCACCGGCGCGCTATGAGGCCCGAATCCTGCCCCTCGGGCAGGCGGCACCATAGGTAAAAGCCGCCCCGCGGCCTGACCCAGGGCTGAAGGCCCAGCGGCACCAGTCGCGCGATCGCCTCTGTCCGGGCGCGAACCAGACGGCGGCGCACCTCGTCCATATGTTTGCGATAACCGCCGCCGCCCAGGACGGCCGCGACCAGTTCCGCAGCGAGCGGGCTCGGACCGCCGAAATTCGTCGCGATCTGCAGATCGACAAGTCGCTCGATCAAATCCGGCCTGGCGGCCACATAGCCGCAGCGCACCGAGGCCGACAATGTCTTGGAGAAGCTGCCGATCCTGATCACGCGGTCCAGCCCGTCCAGAACGGCCAGGCGCGGCGACGGCGTGGGCTCGAAATCGGCGAAGATGTCGTCCTCGACGATTGTCAGCCCGTGGGCTGCGGCGGCGCGCAGCACCTGATGCGCGACCTGGGGGGACAGGCTGGCCCCCGTCGGATTATGCAGGGCGGAATTGGTGATGTAGAGCTGGGGCCTGTGCTCGACCATCCTCTGCTCGAACACGGCGACGTCGGGGCCTGCGGCCGTATAGGGAACGCCGACGACCTGAACGTCGTGAGCCTGCAGAAGCGCGCGAAAGTTGAAGTAGCAGGGGTCGTCGACCAGGACGACCGCGCCGGGCCGCACCAGCAGGCGACAGATCATGTCGATGGCCTGGGTGCCCGAACCGGTGAGCAGAAACTGGTCAAGGCCGGCGGCCACCCCCTCGTCGGCCAGCCGGGCCTGCAGCAGCCGCCGCAAGGCCACGGCCCCGCGCGTGGACCCATACTGGGTCAGGACCCGTTCAGGAGCGCGGCTCAGTCCCCTCAACCCCCGCCTCAGCGCCAGATGCGGCATCCAGTCGGACGGAAGCCATCCGCAACCCGGCGCAGCGAGCGACGGATCGGCGTCGAGCGACTGTTTCGAAATCCAGAACGGATCGAGGTCGCGCTCGCGCGTCTCCTCTATGGGCGCGATGACCAGGGGCTGGGCGTCCGCTCGCGCGACATAGAAGCCGGACCCCCGGCGCCCCTGGATGACGCCCTCGGCCTCCAGCCGGTCATAGGCTTCGACCACGGTGGAGGGGGACACGCCCAGGGACCGCGCGCAGCCTCGGATCGAAGGCGCCCTGTCCCCGACCCCTAAAGCCCCGCTGGCGATCTTGGCGCGGATCGCCCCCATCACCGCCTCCGTGCGTGTCATTGCTTTGCACCCCGAAACTGTCTGGCCACACAGCCCCATACAGTTTGGTCGAATTGTACTGGGCTGTATATGGGCGCGACCGCCGCGCCGCCCTAGTCAGGAGGCGATACGGAGGCGGAACGTCATGGAACAGAAATCAGCGGGCTGGGGCTCCGGCCTCTTGGGGGTGATCATCTTCAGCGGCTCCCTGCCGGCCACGCGCGTGGCCGTCGCGGACTTTTCCCCTCTCTTTCTGACCTCGGCCCGCGCCGTCCTGGCTGCGCTGCTCGCCCTGGCCCTTCTGGCCGGCTGGCGCCAGAGACGCCCGGGCCTTTCCGACATGCCTCGCCTCGGCGCCGTCGCCCTGGGCGTGGTCGTCGGTTTTCCGCTTCTGACCGCCCTGGCGCTGCAACATATGACGGCGGCGCGTTCGATTGTCTTCATCGGACTGCTGCCGCTCGCAACCGCCCTGTTCGGCGTCTTGCGTGGGGGCGAACGCCCGAAGGTGGTCTTCTGGCTGTTCGCCGTCCTGGGCGCCGCGACCGTCGCCGCCTTCGCCCTGTTTCAGAGCGAGGCCGGATCCCTGGCGGGCGATCTTCTGATGGTCGCCGCCGTCGCCGTCTGCGGCATGGGCTATGCCGAAGGGGCGACCCTGTCGCGTCAGCTGGGCGGCTGGCAGGTCATATCCTGGGCGCTGGTGCTGTCGCTTGCGCCGATGACGGTCCTGGCGGTCTTCACCCGCCCGTCCGTCTGGAGCCACATCCACCTCTCGGCCTGGATCGGCCTGGCCTATGTCTCCATCTTCAGCATGTTGGTGGGGTTCGTCTTCTGGTATCGCGGCCTCGCCCTCGGCGGCATCGCCAAGGTCGGACAGTTGCAGCTGCTCCAGCCCTTTTTCGGCCTGTTGCTGGCCGGCGCCCTGCTGCACGAACCGATCCGCTGGACCATGATTGCAGCCGCGCTCATCGTCGTGCTTTGCGTCGCCGGCTCGAAGAGATTCGGCTGAACCGACCCAATCCCCCGGGAAAGGCCCTCAGCCGCCGCCCCTCACCCCGCCTTCAGATTCTCCACCACCGCCCTCAGCTTGGCGGGCAGGGGCTTCGGCCGGCGGGTTTCGGCGTCGACATAGACGTGGACGAAATGGCCGACGGCGGCGGGGATGTCGACGCTGCGCTTGAACACCGCAAAGCCGTAGGTGACGCTGGAGGTGCCGATCCGGTCGACCTTGATCCCGACCTCGATCACATCGGGGAACTTCAGGGCCGAGGTGTATCGGCAGCCGCTGTCCACCACCAGGCCGATGGACTCGTTCAGGGCGTCGGCGATCAGCAGATGGGCGTTCACCGCCGAGTCCACGAACTCGTAGAATTTGGCGTTGTTGATATGGCCGTACTGGTCGTTGTCGGCCCAGCGGGTCGAGACCATGTGAAAGGCGCGATAGGTCGCGCGTTCGGCCAGGGGGCCCAGGTCCTGTTTCGGCATCGTCGTCATCCTCCCCGGCGATCGTCCGTGTCGCCGTCCAGGTGACGCTCGGGCTTGGACGACGTGGCGTCAAGCGCCTATCGGTAGGCGGACGATCACAAGCGCTCAAGCGGCTGACGACCGCGTCCTCGGCGATAGCGCAAGGAGAAGCTTACTATGAGCATCACGACCCGCGCGGCCGTTTTGTCGAGGAGCGGCGCCGCCCTTCCCTACGCCGACAGCCGACCCCTGTCGCTCGAGACGGTGACGCTCGACCCGCCCGGCCCCGGCGAGGTGCGGGTCGCCGTCAAGGCCGCCGGCCTGTGCCACTCGGACCTCAGCGTCATCAACGGCGAGCGTCCCCGCCCCCTGCCCATGGCCCTGGGGCATGAGGCCGCAGGCGTGGTCGAGGCCCTGGGCGAAGGGGTGACGGATCTCGCCGTCGGCGATCATGTCGTCATGGTCTTCATGCCGTCCTGCGGCCATTGCGACCCGTGCGCCGGCGGCCGTCCCGCCCTGTGCGAGCCGGGCGCCGCCGCCAACGGCCGGGGCGAGCTTCTGTCCGGCGCCCGGCGCCTCTTTCGCGAGGGCGAGCCGGTCAACCACCACCTGGGCTGTTCCGCCTTCGCCGAGCGGGCCGTGGTCTCGCGCCGGTCCCTGGTCAAGATCGACCCGGAGCTGTCGTTCGAAGAGGCGGCCCTGTTCGGCTGCGCCGTCCTGACCGGCGTCGGGGCCGTGGTGAACACCGCCGGGGTCAAGGCGGGCCAGAGCGTCGTGGTCATCGGCCTGGGCGGCGTGGGCCTGGCCAGCGTCCTGGGCGCCCTGGCCTGCGGCGCCTCGCCCGTCGTCGCCGTGGATCTGTCGGAAGAGAAACTGGCCCTGGCCCGCACCCTGGGGCCCGTCCACACCGTCCAAGCCGCCGATCCCGGCGCCGTCGACCAGGTCCGCGCCCTGACCCACGGCGGCGCCGACTTCGCCTTCGAAATGGCCGGCTCGGCCCGCGCCCTGGAGAACGCCTGGAAGATGACCCGGCGCGGCGGAACCACCGTCACCGCCGGCCTGCCCCCGCCCGAGGCGGCGCTCGCCGTCAACATCGTCTCCCTGGTCGGGGAGGAACGCACCCTGAAGGGCTCCTACATCGGAACCTGCGTCCCCAGCCGCGACATCCCCCGCTACGTCGCCCTGTACCGCCAGGGCCGCCTGCCGGTGGACCGTCTGATGAGCGGCGTCATCCCCCTGGACGAGATCAACGCCGGCTTCGACCGGCTTCACGCCGGGGAGGTGGTGCGGCTGATCGTTCGCCCGTGAAGAGACGGTAATTCCGGCGCCCGTTTTCCGCCGCAAAGCCGAGCGCCAATCCCGGCCCAAGCTTCAGCGGAGATTACCATGCGCCTGTCCCGCCCGTCCTTGGCCGCCGCCATGTCGGCCGTCGTCCTCGCCTTCGCCGCCCCGGCCTTCGCCCAGGACGCCCCATCCGACAACGCCCGGGGGCAGGACAATGCCGAAATGGCGGCCATCTTCGCCGCCGACCAGGCCGTCCGCCAGAACATCGACCCCCAGAAGTTTCGCGACCGCGCCTTCGTCGAGCAGATGCACGCCGCCGACGCCGCCCGGCGCGTTCAGACCCGCGCCCTGCTGGACGCCGGGGCGCTGAAGACCGGCGCCGACTATCGCGCCGCCGCCTTCGTCTTCCAGCACGGCTCGACGCCCGAGGACTATCTGCTGGCCCACAGCCTGGCCGTCGCAGCGGTGGCCAAGGGCGATGCGGACGCCGCCTGGATCGCCGCCGCCACCCTGGACCGCTATCTGCAGATGACGGACAAGCCCCAGATCTACGGCACCCAGACCCGCAAGACCCGCGACGCCCCGGCGACCCTCGAACCCTACGACCGCGCCCTTGTCCCCGACAGCCTACGCGCGGTCTTCGGCGTCCCGCCCCAGGCGGAACAGGACGCCCGGCTCGCCGCCGTCAACGCCGCGACCGAAGCCGCGACGCCAAAGCCCTGATCGCTCAGTTCGCCGCCGGTTTCGGCGGCGCGTTCTTCACATACTGGTCCAGCCAGCGGGTCATCTCCCACAGCGTATGGCCCACCGATTCCCGCGCCCGGTATCCGTGCGCCTCCAGCGGCAGGGTGACGTAACGCGCCGTCGCCCCCAGCCCCTTCAGCGCCGCATAGAAACGCTCGGACTGGACCGGGAAGGTGCCGGAGTTGTCGTCCGCCTCGCCGTGGATCAGCAGGATCGGCTCAGTCATCCGGTCGGCGTAGGTGAAGGGCGACATCTCCGTATAGACCTCGGTCGCCTCCCAATAGTTGCGCTGTTCCGACTGGAAGCCGAACGGGGTCAGGGTGCGGTTATAGGCGCCCGACCGCGCGATCCCGGTCCGGAACAGGTCCGAATGGACCAAGAGGTTCGCCGTCATGAAGGCGCCGTAACTGTGGCCGCCGACGGCGATCCGGTCGCGATCCGCCACCCCCATGCCGACCACCGCATCGACCGCAGCCTTCGCGTCGGCGACCAGTTGTTCGACATAGGTGTCGTTCGGCTCGGCCCCGTCCTTGCCGATGATGGGCATGGAGGGATTGTCGAAGATGGCATAGCCTTGCGTCAGCAGGAACAGATGGCTGGACCCGCCCGGCCGCACGAACCGGTTCTGCACATCCACCGTCTGGCCCGCCACCGCCGCATCGGTGAACTCGGCCGGATAGGCCCACATCAGCATGGGCAAGGGCCCGTCGCGGTCCTTGTCATAGCCGGCCGGCAGATACAGGGTTCCCGACAGCTTGACCCCGTCGGCCCGCTCATAGGTCACCAGCTGGCGCGTCGCCCCGGCCAGCTGCGGCGCCGGATCGGGGAAGTTGGTCAGGGCCGTGGTCTGGCCCGTCGTCAGGTCGCGGATCTGCAGGTTCGGCGGGTCCAGCCGCGTCTCGCGCTGGGTCACCACCCGCTTGCCGTCCGCGTCCAGGAAGCCGACCACAAATTCGTAATCGCCCTGGGCCGAGGTCCACAGGCGCTGGCTCTGTCCCGTCGCGGGGTCCAGGGCGGCCAGGAAGGGGAATTCGCCCTGGGGCGTGGCGCCGGCCCCCTGCATCAGGATCTTGCCGTCGGGGGTGAAGCGGATCACCGGACGTCCCGCCGCATTGGGCTGGGTCACCGGCTGGCCCGGATTGTCGTAGCGGGCCTGATAGTTCCGCTCCAGCAGCAGCCGGCCCTCGCCGGGCTTGGACGGATCGACCACGAAGCGGCTCTCATGCCGGGTGTTGAACCAGCGGCTGTTGACGACGGCCAGGTCATCCTTGCCCCAGACGATGCCGGCGTACCGCTCCTTCAGGTCGATCAGCTTGACCGGCTCGGCCGTGAAGGGGGCGGCCTGCATGAAGACCCGGTCGCGGAACTCGGCCTGATTGCGGATGTCCCCGCCGTCCAGGGCCTCGACCCAGGTCAGGGTCGCCGGCGCATCGGCCCGCCAGCCCACGGACCGCGGCCCCGGCGCCACGGCGTCGAAGGCGGTCGGCACATCGTCCCTCAGCGGCAGGTCGGCGACGGTCCGCACCACCCGCCCGGCCATGTCCGTCACCACGATCTCGGTCGGGAACAGGCCCGCCGGCACGGCGTAGGAATAGGGCCGTTTGGCGATCTCGTGCAGAATGTATTTCCCGTCGGGCGACAGCGAGGCGTCCAGATAGACGGCCGGGGCGCGGATCGTCCGTGCACGGCCGTTCAGCGGAACCAGGGTCAGCTGGCTGGTGAAATAGTGGTCGAACAGGGCCTCGTCGCCCGGATTGGACAAGAGGTCCTGATAGGTCCGGACCGGCGCGGCGCGCCCGGCCGTCTCCTCGATGTTCGGCCCGGTCGGCGCCGCCGTCACGTCCGGCGCAGCCCCCCGCCCGGCCGGAACCGCCTCGACCAGCAGGCCCGAACTGTCCGGCAGCCAGTCATAGCCGGCCCCGCCCGTCATATTGACCACCGGCTCGGTCAGCTTGCGCGCCTGCGCGCTCGCCACGTCCACGACCCACAGCTCCAGCCCCGTCGGCCGGTCCATGACGAAGGCCAGGTGTTTCGCATCGGGCGAGAAGCGGGCCCCCGTGAACCGCGCCCCGGCCGGCAGGGCCACGACCCGGGGCGATCCTCCATCCACGGCCTGAAGCGTCAGCCCCGTCAGCCACGAGACCCGGCTCTCGGCCGGCCCGTTGTTGCGCGGATTGATCCGCGACCCCGCCAGCCGCAGCATCGGCTCGGCCAGGGCCTGGATGCTGGGCAGGTTCGACCGGTCCATCAGGACCAGGGTCTTGCGGTCCGGGCTCAGCATCGACGACGGCGTAGGCTTGGCGTCCAGAATGTCCGCGATCGGCTGGGGCGGTTGCTGATAGGTCGTCTGACCGGGCGCCGCGGACTGGGCCAGGGCCCCGCTCGCCGTCGTGGCCAGCAACACCGCCGCCAGCGCAAGGCCGGAACCGCGAACACGCATCATCATCGTCTGAAGTCCCCACTGATTTAAGTGTCAGACTAACGACAGCCGCAACACGGCGGCAACCCCAATCCTCCCCCCTTGGGGGAGGTGGCTCTGAGCGCAGCGAAGAGACGGAGGGGGCCCGCCCCCCTCACCCTCCCAGCAGCGCCTCGACCTGATCCCGTTCCGGCGCCGACGGCTGGGCCCCCGGCCGCGTCGCCGCAAAGGCCCCGGCCGCGCAGGCGAAGCGCAGCGCCTGCGCGGGCTCCATCCCCTCCAGCAGGGCCACGGTGATCGCCGCCACGAAGGCGTCGCCGGCGCCGGTCGCATCCACAGCCTCGACGGCGGGCGGCCTGGCCGATGCCGTCTCCACCCCGCGCTGATACATCACCGCCCCGCGAGCGCCCTGGGTCACCACCACCCGGCCGCCGCCCCGATGCAGGGCCTCGCCATAGAAGGCGGCCTCGGTCTCATTGACCACGATCAGGTCGGCGCGACGCAGCAGGGCCTCCGACACCGGGGCGGCCGGCGCCAGATTGGCGCAGACGAAGCCCGTGGCCCGACCGACCGCCGCCTCCACCGTCTCGATCGGCAGCTCCAGCTGCACGATCAGGGCGCCCTCAATCCGCTGGGGCAGCTGTTCGGGCGTGACCAGATGATTGGCCCCGGCCGCCACCACGATCTGGTTCTCGCCGGTCGGATCGACGGCGATCAGGGCGACGCCCGTGGGCGCCGCCACATCGACCTCCACCCCCGCCAGATCGACGCCAAGCTCGGACATCAGGGCCAAGGCCTCGCCCGCCATGGCGTCGTTTCCGACCCGGCCGATCAGGCTGACCTCGGCGCCCAGTTTCTCGGCCGCATAGGCCTGGTTGGCGCCCTTGCCGCCGGGATAGCGGGCGAGCGCCGCCCCCGTCACCGTCTCGCCCGGCGCCGGCAGCCGGGGCGCCGTCGCCACCAGGTCCAGATTGATCGAGCCGACGACGGTGATCCTCATCCCCCGCGCGCCCTTTCAGCGCCCTTCAGGGTTTCGGCGATCAGGTCGAACACCCCTTGAGCGTCCGCCGCGACCGCCCAGCGATGGCGGGCCGTCTCCGGATCGACCCGGAACTCCACCGCCGTATGGCCGCGGGTCAGGTCCGATCCCGTCTCGACCTCGATCCGGCAGGGCTTCAGGCTGAACAGGTCGGGCTTCATCAGCCAGGCGATCGGACAGGGGTCGTGCAGGGGGGCGCCCCAGTCCGGGCTGGGCCAGCCGACCAGGGTCCGTTCAGTCCTCTGGGAAAAGCGCAGCAGGGCGGCCATGGTGCGGGCCGGTTCGGTGCGGATCGTCTCTATGGCGCGGATGCGGGCCTCGGTGGCCCGCACCTGATGCGTCGCGTCCAGGCCGAAGGCGATCACCTGACAGCCCGAGCCGAAGACCACGGCCGCCGCATCCGGGTCGGCCCAAATGTTGAACTCGGCGGAAGCCGTGATGTTGCCGCCCTCCGACCGCGCCCCGCCCATGACCACGACCGGGCCCAGGTGTTCGGCCAGCCGCCGTTCGCGCTTCATCGCCAGGGCCAGATTGGTCATCGGCCCCAGGACGGCGATCGCCACCGATCCGGCCGGGCGCTTCATCACCAGGTCGACGATGGCGTTGGCCGCCGGGCCGTCGCCGATGATGCCGTGAGGCTCGAACGGCTCCAGGTCGCCCAGCCCCTCCGCCCCGTGGAACTCGCCGGCGCCGGCGGGCGGGCGTTTCAGCGGCCGTTCGGCCCCGCCGAAGACGGGCACGTCCTCGCGGCCGGCGATCTGGCGGATCATCCGCGCATTGCGCTGGGTCAGGGCGCCGGGGACGTTGCCGCCGACGGTGGTGACGGCCAGCAGCTCCAGCTCGGGGGCGGCGAAGGCCAGGAAGAGCGCTGCGGCGTCATCCACGCCGGGGTCGCAGTCGATGATCAGGGATTGGACAGTCACCCCCGTGGTTTGGCCGTCCCGACGCCGGGGGGCAAGTCCGTTTCATGGCTAAGCCTGTGGGAAGGGGCGCCTTTTTCCGGCCCCGCCCGCCCGGCTTGACGTCCGCCTCCCCCGGCGTCACCCTGAGCCTCGTTCTCCGGGGGGTCGCAATCGAGCGGCTGAGATAGAGGTTCCTCCTCTGACCCGTCGAACCTGATCCGGGTCATGCCGGCGAAGGGATGAGAGTCGTCATTCCCGCGAAGGCGGGAACGGTCCGCGCCACAGGACCCTCGCGCCCGACGTCGGCGGACCTCAAACCGTTTGAGGCCGCCATGAACATCCAAGTCACCCCGCCCGTCCTGCCCGAAGAGCCCAATGTGGATCTGGCCCTGGCCGAGGCGCGCAAGGCGGTCGAGGCTGAGACCGGCCGTATCCCGACCGGCGAACGGGCCGGCAGCCGCAAGGTCTATGTCCAGGGCGTCCTCTATCCCGACATCCGCGTCCCCTTCCGCGAGATCGCCCTGCATCCGTCGGCGAACGAGCCGCCGGTGACGGTCTATGACTCCTCGGGCCCCTATACCGACCCGAACGTCACGATCGACATCAAGAAGGGCCTGCCGCATGTGAAGACCAGCTGGCAGCTGGACCGCGGCGACATCGCCCCCGTCCTGAACCCGCGCGAGGTCAAGCCCGAGGACAACGGCCATGCCTCGGGCCGCCACCTGGCCCCCCGCTTCGACACCTCCAACCACCGCGTCTTCAAGGGCGTGGAGGGCCGCCCGGTGACGCAGTACGAATACGCCAAGGCCGGGATCATCACGCCCGAGATGGAATATGTGGCGATCCGGGAGAATCTGCGGCGGGAGGCAGTGGCGAGTGGCGAGTGGCGAGTGGCGAGTGACGTCGCCTCCACCATCACCCTAGCCGACGGCACGACGGTCCCTGTCCCCTCTTCCTCCTCGCCACTCGCCACTCGCCACTCGCCACTGGAGCGCGACGGCGAATCCTTCGGCGCCTCGATCCCCGACTTCGTGACGCCCGAGTTCGTGCGCTCCGAGATCGCCCGCGGCCGGGCCATCATCCCGCACAACATCAACCACCCGGAGGTCGAGCCGATGATCATCGGCCGGAACTTCCTGGTGAAGATCAATGCTAACATCGGCAACAGCGCGGTCCTGTCCAGCGTGGACGACGAGGTCGACAAGCTGGTCTGGGCCACCCGCTGGGGCGCCGACAACGTCATGGACCTGTCGACGGGCAGGAACATCCACAACATCCGCGACTGGATCATCAGGAACTCGTCCGTCCCGATCGGCACCGTCCCCATCTATCAGGCGCTGGAGAAGGTGGGCGGCATAGCCGAGGATCTGACCTGGGAGGTGTTCCGCGACACCTTGATCGAACAGGCGGAACAGGGCGTCGACTATTTCACCATCCACGCCGGAGTGCGCCTGCCCTTCGTGCCGATGACGGCGAAACGCGTCACCGGCATCGTCAGCCGGGGCGGCTCCATCATGGCCAAATGGTGCCTGGCCCATCACAGGGAGAGCTTCCTGTATGAGCATTTCGAAGACATCTGCGACATCATGCGGGCCTATGACGTGTCGTTCAGCCTGGGCGACGGCCTGCGCCCCGGCTCGATCGCCGACGCCAATGACGAGGCCCAGTTCGCCGAGCTGCGGACGCTGGGCGAACTGACCAAGATCGCCTGGTCCAAGGGCTGCCAGGTCATGATCGAAGGCCCCGGCCATGTGCCGATGCACAAGATCAAACAGAATATGGACGAGCAGCTGAAGCACTGCCACGAGGCGCCCTTCTATACGCTGGGGCCGCTGACCACCGACATCGCGCCGGGCTATGACCACATCACCAGCGCGATCGGGGCGGCCATGATCGGCTGGTTCGGCACGGCCATGCTCTGCTACGTCACGCCCAAGGAGCATCTGGGCCTGCCGGATCGTCAGGACGTCAAGGACGGCGTCATCACCTATAAGATCGCCGCCCACGCCGCCGACCTGGCCAAGGGCCACCCCGCCGCCCGCCTGCATGACGACGCCCTGTCACGCGCCCGGTTCGAGTTCCGCTGGGAGGACCAGTTCAACCTGGGTCTGGACCCCGAAACCGCCCGCAAATACCACGACGCCACCCTGCCCAAGGAGGCCCACAAGACCGCCCACTTCTGCTCCATGTGCGGCCCGAAATTCTGCAGCATGAAGATCAGCCAGGACATCCGCCGCGATGCGATGGCGCAGAATGATGCGGGGGCCTCGCTGGCGGAGGCGGAGGCCGGGATGGCGGAGATGAGCGCGAAGTTCCGCGCCGGGGGCGGGGTGGTGGAGGTGAAGGTGTAGTACGCGCCCCAATCATGCCAGCCGATTACAGCGTCCAAATCTTTGCGTTTTGGTACCAGTCCGGCTCCTCGAAAGAGGCCGCGCCAGGCATGCTAGACAACATCAGCCGGATAATTCTGACAGCTTGGAAAATTCGCTTCATTAGCTCGCGCTGCTCTTTGATGTAATCCAAGTCAAATTCGTCTACGCTGACTGAGTGAGCGGGCCTTTGCCTTAATTTGCGGACGTCTTTTAAAACTTTCAGCGCTTGATCGACTTCCTCCTTGGTCTTCGGCGACGGAGAGAAGTTTCTCTCTATCCAATCACTGAAAATCGCCAAGGTCCCTCTTGGTATTTTAACGACTGTGCCGTCATCCTTGGTTGCTCTTTCTGCAATAGTCACTTCATCACGAAAAAATTTTACATTAATGTCGTCTGACAGAAGTTTGTCGACCATGTGCACAAAGCCGTCAAACTCTCGTCTGGTTGGCCGTATAAGAAACGACAACTCTCGAGGTCGGTTACTGTCCGTGTAATCAGTTCGGAAGAAAGGCGGCCGCCCCAGAATGACTGATAGCTCGTTTATCATTCGCCCCTCTTGCAGAACGGCGTCATATAAAGACAGGCCCTCGGACCAGTGACCGGCTACGTTAGCGGCGAAATCAGGATGAAGATAAAATTTTCCGGGAAGCTCGTGCTGCTTCCACCACACCTGTTGCTGCGCCGAAAGCTTGTGCAAATCCCAGTTACTAACCGCCACAGCCGGATGTAGTTCATCGTCGAAAGAAACTCCGAACCGAGGCAACGATAAACTATCGATTCCTTCAGAATTTGAGTCCCAACTATCATCCTTCACATAAATTTGCCCCCTAACACCATCCATGTTGTAGTAAAATCGAGGGTCATTTCGATACCATTCAAGAGTAGTTAGGCTGAAGTGGCGGAATGTTAGCTGCTCTTCGCCCTGAGCAAGATCGACGTCGAAAGGCTTTCCGTTGTATTTATCCGGCACCGACCGAATTTGCAGCGCTTCTTTTGTCGGATAAAGGCAAGAGTGACCCAATCCGTGCTGCTCAATCTTCGCAATTTGATCTTCGATGGGATCAACCGGCAAGGCCTTGATGTGAGGATTTGGATGTCTGTCGCCCCTCACCACATCAATGTGGCGGGCGCGCACTGCGGCAATGACTATGGGGACTAGATCGCTAGATTCAGCCTCGATCCGATAGACAGGAAGCCCGTTGAAATCAGCCGAACTCCAGTAAAATTCGACAACTTCTTCTGTCAGAGATTCAATGGTGAGGGTGGACGAGGACATTAGCGAGCTCAACCTTGACTAGAGTCCCAGCCTATAACTGCCCGACATCTGGGTGCCTAGAGGGAGCGACAGCGGGGTGCCGGAAGGCTCATTTCATATTAGCCTGTGACCATGCCCACGCTCGTTCTCCTCGCCGGGCCGAACGGCGCCGGCAAGACCACCTTCATCAACCGCTTCCTGCGCCAGCGGGCGGAGGCGTTTCGGTTCGTGAATCCGGACGCGGCCAGCTGATCCCCTCCCTTTCGTCATCCTCCGGCAAGCCGCGGCTTCGCGGCGCAGACCGGGGGACCCAGCGGCGCGCGTGAGCGTGAACCTGTCGCGGACGGGGTGTTCGAGATCCGTGCGGCGGACGGATTTCGCCTTCGGTGCCGCTGGGTCCCCCGGTTCCGCTGCGCGGCCCGGAGGATGACGAAAGGAAGGGAACTGTTAGATTGGGGACCGAAATGAGCAGCATCTTCGACCGCGAAACCACCCTGAAGGCCCTACGCGACGCCGCCCGGATCGCGCGCGAAGGCACGCGCGAGGAGAAGTCCGGCAAGTTCCTGCCGCCGCCCGGCTGGAAGGGGCATCTGGTCACGGCCGCCGACGCTCCGCCCGCGCCCCGGAAGAAGAAGACGGCCTAGGCTTCCCTCGCCCCTGCCCCCACCCCTTCCCCCACACCGCCCTCTGATTCCCCACGGCTTTTCCCGCCTTCCCGACAATCGACCCATCACCCCTTTCCCCCGACCCCATACTGAGGCCGCTCCGCATCGGGGCGGATTGGTTGGGAGGGACGGATGGACGCGACGGCAGGCGGCTGGAACGAGGACGGGGACGGGGATTGGGGCGCGGAGGGGATGGCGGAGACGGGCGCCGAACGGGCCTGGGACGATGACCCCCTGAACGACCGGCCCCTGTATGACGGGCGGCGGGTGCGCGATCCCTATCAGAGGGGCGGGGGTTACAGCCGGATATCGGAGGACCGGTGGGATGCGATCCAGCGGGCCTATGCGGCGGGCGAGCCGGGGGCCTCGGTCTGTCGGCGGTTCGGCCTGGCGCGGTCGACCCTTTACGCCCGCGCCCGCGACGAGGGCTGGCTGCGCCAAGATCAGGATCAGACCGAACCTCTGGATTATGGCTTCGAGGCGGACGGGGCGGACGAGCCCGTGGACCTGGAGGCCGAGACGGCGGCGGGCCTGTGCGACTACGGCCTGTTGGCGGGTCACGCCCGGGTGCGGATGCAGCGGGCGATCCTGGCGGGCCGAGGGGTGGAGGCCGGGCGCTGGATGCGGCTGCACGCCCAGCTGACGGCCATGGCCCAGGCGGAAGAGGCGATGAAGGCGGCGGCGAAGGCGCAGGCTGAGGCCCAGACTCTGAGTCCGCCGTCGGCCGAGGCCGCGCCCCGACCGCCTGCGGCCCAACCGCCTGCGGCCAAGCGCCGCTCCGGCCCCAAACCCCTGTCGGACTGCGATCGGTTTGAGGTGCTGGAACGCCAGATGAAGGCCCTGACGGACCTGGAGCGGTCCTTCGCCGGCCTGGACCTGAGCAATCCCGTCTATCGCCGCCTGCTGGAAAAGGCGGTGAAGGCGGTCGTCCTGATGGGGCCCGATCCGGTCGATCCGGCGCCGGACCAACCGGACACATCGGACACATCGGACAGTGTTTTTTCCACGCCCGTCCCCTCCTGACGGTTCCGATCCGGTCCTGAACAGGTGACGAGGGGCGCTTCAGCCCCTACCTAGGCGTCATGACCCTTCATGCCGCCCCGCCGCCCCTCCTCGACGCCGCCGGCGTTTCGACCGACGACGCCCTGTCGATCCTGAAGTCCGCCTTAGCCGGGGCGGACGACGGGGAGCTGTTTCTGGAACGCTCCGAGAGCGAGAGCCTGGTGTTCGACGACGGGCGGCTGAAATCGGCCGCCTATGACGCCACCGAGGGGTTCGGCCTGCGCGTCGTGGCGGGCGAGACCGCCGGCTACGCCCACGCCAATGAGATTTCGGCCGCCGCCCTGGGCCGCGCCGCCGACAGCGCCGCCCTGGCCAAGGCGGGGCATGAGGCCCGCGTCGCCGAGGGGCCGCGCGCCACCAATCAGAAACTGTATGCCGAGGTCGATCCCCTGGCCTCGCCCGCCTTTTCCGACAAGATCGCCCTGTTGGCCGAGATCGACGCCTGGGCCCGGGCCCGCGATCCGCGCGTGGTCCAGGTCTCGGCCTCCCTGGTCGGCGAGCGGCGCGCGATCGAGATCCTGAGGGCCGACGACCGGGCGGTGCGCGACGTGCGGCCCCTGGTGCGGCTGAACGTCTCGGTCACGGTCGAGCAGAACGGCCGGCGCGAGAGCGCCTCCTCCGGCGCCGGGGGCCGGGCGGGCTTCGAGGCCTGGGTGGCGCCCGAACGCTGGCAGGCCCAGGTGGACGAGGCCCTGCGCCAGGCCCTGGTCAATCTGGAGGCCGTCGATTGTCCGGCGGGCGAGATGGACGTGGTCCTGGGGGCCGGCTGGCCCGGCGTCCTGCTGCACGAGGCCATCGGCCATGGGTTCGAGGGCGATTTTCACAGGAAGGGCTCATCCGTCTTCAACGGCATGATGGGCAAGCGGGTGGCGGCGCCGGGCGTGACCGTGGTCGATGACGGCTCCATCGCCGGGCGGCGCGGCTCCCTGTCGGTCGATGACGAGGGCACGCCCACGGGCCGCACCGTCCTGATCGAGGACGGGATCATGGTCGGGCTGATGCACGACCGGCTGTCGGCGCGTCAGCTGGGGGTCGCCGCCACCGGCAACGGCCGTCGCCAGTCCTTCGCCCACATGCCCATGCCGCGCATGACCAACACCTTCATGGAGGGGGGGCGGGATTCCAAGGCCGACATGATCGCCAATACGAAGCGCGGCCTCTACGCCGCCAACTTCTCGGGAGGCCAGGTCGACATCACCAACGGCAAGTTCGTCTTCCAGTGCAATGAGGCCTATCTGATCGAGGACGGGGTGATCACCGCCCCCGTGCGCGGCGCCACATTGATCGGCGACGGGGCCACGGCCCTGACGAAGATCCAGATGATCGGCGACGACTTCGCCTTCGACCCCGGCGTCGGCGTCTGCGGCAAGGCCGGACAGGGCGTGCCCGTCGGCATCGGCCAGCCCAGCCTCAAGATCGGCGGCCTGACCGTCGGCGGAACGGCGGTCTAGGGGAAAGGAACCGGATCGGACGAACGGGTGTTTCCCCGCCACACAGGAGAGGAGACTTACCGTGGCAACCGAACGCACCATCAAACACCCCGACGGCCGGGTCGAGCGCGTCAGCGAAAACTCGACCGGCCCGACCATCGTCGAGCAGCGCCGCAGCGGCGGCGGAATGGGCGGGGTCATCGCCCTGATCGTCGGCCTGGCCCTGGTCCTGATCATCGGCTGGTTCCTGATGAACATGAACCGCAATGAGGCGATCGAGTCCAACGCCGTAGCCGGCGCGGCCGAAAGCGTCGGCAACGCCGCCGACACCGTCGGCGAGGCCGCCCGCGACGCCGTGCCCGAGCGCGCGACGCCTGCCAATTAACCCATTGATAATACTTACGAAATAGGCGCGTCGCCGGGGACCTCGGCCGGCGGCTGCGGCCGCCAGTCGGGGCCCAGAGGCTCCAGCCCCTGGGCCTCCAGCCGGTCCAGCAGGCCGCCCGGCTGGGCCAGCAGGCGAAGCGGGGCGATGGCGACCGTCGTCCCGCCCTCGGCCAGGGCCTGGTCCACCGCCTGGCCCCACAGGGCCTCCAGCGCCGGCCCCTGGCCCATCACCACCCAGTAGGAGCAGGCGCTGACGGCCTGATCCAGGGGCGAGGCGAGCACCTCGGCGACGCGGCGCCGGCGCCAGGCCTCGGCCCGCCGCTCGCCCTCCGCCTCGCCCAGCTCGGCCGCCGTCACCGCCCGCTCCATGCAATCTAGGTACCGCTCGGGCGGGGTGGTCAGCACCCGATCGATGATCTCGTCCCCCCGCAGGGTGCCGACCGGCTCGGCCGGCTTGCGGCTGGT
>MDSZ01202439.1_pt1 | contig 21551 bp, 21 predicted proteins | sample 811201 | NCBI WGS metagenome assembly MDSZ01 (sample SAMN05326647, study PRJNA326480) | marine metagenome | isolation source: seawater | place: Indian Ocean: North | collected 2010 | reverse complement strand
GTATATTCTGGAACCTCAAATGAAACAGCTACATGAGATTGTGCGGCAAGATTATAAATCTCATCAGGTTTTATATTTTCAATAATAGAAGAAACAGATATCGCATCTGTTACATCTCCATAATGTAAAATAAAGTTTCTTTTTTTTTCATGTGGATCTTGATATAAATGATCTATTCTTCCTGTATTAAATGATGAAGATCTTCTTTTAACTCCATGAACTATATATTTTTTTTTTAATAAAAATTCTGCTAAATAAGATCCGTCCTGACCCGTTATACCAAAAATTAAAGCACTTTTTTTTTTCATGTTTTAAAAATTTGTTTACTTAAACTTAAGCATTCTTTTTTAAGTGTTAGTAAACTATTATCAAAATTTATTTTATTTTTTAGTTTTTTGTTGTTTAAAGTAAAATTATCATTATTAAAACTATTAATAGGGTCAATTCTCACAACATTTCTAGAATTATAAAAATTTAGCCAATTTACTATATTGTTTAAATAAACTTTTTTACCTAAAGATACATTATATATGCCATAAGCTTTAAATTTTACTAAGCTTATTATTATCTTTGAAAATTGATTTACAGATATAAAATCTTTATATGAGTTATAGTTTTCATAAACTATACCCTTACACGCATTTTCATAAAAAATATCAATAAATGTTTTGTGAAGTTTTCTTGGGTTTTTAACAGGTAATCCTATTATATTTGATACTCTCAAAACCAGTAATTTATCTCCTAATAACTTAGAGGATATTTTCTCTGCTTTTAGTTTATTTCTTGAATAATTACATTTAGGAGATGTTTTATAGTTTTCTTTTAAATTATACCTTGGTTGATAAACTTTTCTAGTACTTATAATTATTAATTTTATTTTAAATTTTCTAATTATATTTGCTATTCTGGTGTCATAATCGTTTTTAAGTAAATATTTTTTATTAACAAAACTTTTATTCGACGAACAATTAATTACTAAGTTAAATCTTTTTGTAAAAAATTTTTGGTTTTTTAAAAATCTTGTGAAACCTACATCTTTAAAATAAATTTTCTTAGATTTAAAATATTTTTTTAAATTAGTTGCAATAAAACTTTTTTTTCCAATTATTAATATCTTTAACTTCATTTCAAAATCTTATTTATAATTGTAGTTAGTATATAATCTATATTTTCTTTATATTTAATTTTATTCTTTTTAAAAAAGTACTTAACATAAGCATGAGCTTGAGATCTTCTAGTCCACCAATTTTTAGAAAATTTCTTGAAGGCTGATGAAGCTGAATTATTTGTTATTCTATAAATGGTTAAGTGTTCATTAAATATATAAAATTTTTTTAATATATATTTTGCATAAATTGAAATCCTAAAATCCAACCATATGTCTGGGAATTTTTTAAAATCGACTTTAGAAATTATTTGTTTCAATAATTTTCTTCTTAAAGAAATGCAACTTTGAGGGTGAATAAAGTTCCAGTGTCTTTGAAAATTTTTATTTTTAAAATAATTCTTTTTTAGTTTATTTCCTATTTTAAATGCAGGTAAGTCAAATATCAAGTCAATATCATTATTTTTATTAAAATGATTTAAAATTTTTTTTATTTTATTTTTTGCAAAAAAATCATCGCTATCAAGTAAGAAAATAATATTACCACTACTAACAGCAAGTGCACGTTTTATTGCTTTAATTTGATTATATGATCCATACTTAGTACGCAACTTATTTTTAATTATTTTAATATTTTTAAATTTTTCAATTTCTTTTAAAGAGTTGTCAGTTGAGTTGTCATCATGAAAAATAATTTCTATTTGGTTACTAAAGGATTGATTAATTATTGAATTCAAACATTGTGATAAATACTTTTTATTATTATAATTAATTATTAAAATTGATGCCTTAATATTTTTCAATTTTTATTCCTTATTAATATAGATGTACTCAAAAGTTTTTCTGAAAGGCATTTTAGCTTTATATATCTGTTTAAAAGAATTAGAGGATAAAAATTTATGAATGTCTGAATATGTATATTTTTTTTTTATCATATTATCATAATGATGCTCAAACATAATAATTTTTACATCTTTGATTTTATCTTCTAAACCCTTTAAAACCTCGTATTCATAACCTTCTGTATCTATTTTTAAAAAATCAATTAAATTTAATTTGTGTTCAACTAAATAATCACACAACTTATTTGTTTGAATTTCAATCATCTTATAATTTTTATTTTTTCCAAAAAAATTTAAAATTTTATATTTTTTTTTGTAATAGGATGAATTTTCATCTATTTCGGCTATAGTTGAAGAAGAACTCTCATTAAATTGCTTAAACGAAAGTAATTTTTTTTCATCTGCCAATGCAATATTTTCCATAATTATGTTTGAATTAATGTATTTTGTTTTGAAATAATTTAATTTACTTATTAAAGATTTAAAGTTTTTTGGGCTAGCTTCAAAAGATATCATTTTCTTAATTTTAAAATTTTTTAAAAATAAATTAATAGTTTCACCTTTGTGTGCACCAACATCTAAAACTAAATTAAACTCATAAAAATTTTTATTTTTTAAAAAAGTTATTATTTTTTTTTGATGAAAAAAATCGAAAAAACCAATTACTAACAAAGCTATTTTTTTAATAATCATTTAATAAATATTAACTTTCCAAATTTATTTTTGACTCTCAACTTCGATTTATCACATTTAACATCTTCATTTTTACAAAAATAATATGTTCTAAGAAACTCAGACATTTTTTTCTCAACTCTGAAATCACTTTTGTTTAATTTATAAAATGAATATTTTAAAGGACTATAATTATACTGTCTGACTTCGTTCATAACCCTAGATACATTTCTACCATTAAATATTAAAAAAGATAAAAAAATCAAAATAACTGAATAATTATAAAACTTTTCAAATCCTAATTTATTATTTGTAATTTTTAATGTTAGCGGTATCAAAATAAGCATCAGAATAATACAGTATCCCCCATATCTTAACGCAGGGTGATTAACAAACCACTCTATAAAAATAATTAATAGAACTGTATAAATTAATTTATAATACGTATTAATATGATAATCACTTTTTTTGAATACATTTATTTTAAAAATTAAAAAAACTATTGTAATTAAAAATATTAAACCAATTAATAAATCTGATACCTTGTTAAAAAAATATTCTTTTATCCAATTAGATACCCAATTAAAATTTGTAATATAATCATTTGGATCCTCAACTCTAAAATTAGGTCCTGCACCAGCCTTAGACCAAATTTCGTAATGGTTATTCATCATTACGACTTGTTCTTTAGAAATAGACCAAGATAAATTTTCAATACATGTAAAACTCACAGGATACAACAAACAACCAGTATTTGTATAATTTGAAAATAGTACAAAGCATAGAGATAAAGTAAATAATAATGAATATCTATTTAAGGATAAAAATAAAAAAGTCTTAATAAAATTTTTTTTTGATTTATTAATTATGTAAAACAAAGGAACTAAAAAAATGATATATAAAATAAAAAAAGCTTTAATTGAAATAATCAACGCTGATAAAATGTAAATATACATGAGATTTATTAGTTTAATTTTTGGTAGAAAATTTAAACTTAATAATTCAATAATTAAAATTATAACTAAAATTTGTGCAGATCTATCTGTTCCATATTCTGATAATCTATAAAAAAAAATATTTATAAATAATAGGCTTAATAAACTTAAAAAATTTATAAATAAATTATTATTAGAATTTTTTTTTTTAAAGTTTAATAAAATTTTGTTTATAAGAATAATATTCGCAAAACCTAAAACTAGTAAATAAGAAATATTCAATAAGTAAAATTTAGCGAATGGTAAGAAAAATAAAGAATTTAAGTAAAAAATTGAAGAAGGTGTTCTAAAACCATGTCCAAATTGTCCAACACCAAAAATTAAACTATGTTGTGAAATATAATATGTATATGGAAAGTGATAATAAGAAAAATCATCATGATTTTTTGAAATAAATAAACCACAAAATAAGAAAAAAAAGACAAAAAATAATAACTTTAATTGATTATTTTTTAAACTAATCTCATTTTTAACAAGTGCAAAAAATGCAATTATTCCTAAAATCAAAATAATTGTATTATGATAAACTCCATGAGCAATTACTAAATTACTTGCATAAGAATAAATGGTTAATAAAAAAAAGCCTAGTAAGCCGAGATAACCAAAATTAATTGGTGATTTTTTTTCTCCTATAAATCTGTTTAAAATTAACCCATAACCTATAACGGATAAAGTTATTAAGACAAAATATAATGATAAAATAATTAAATTGTATGGCATAAGGTACTTATAAATATTTTTAAATTAAAAACATATATTTTTAATTATAAGGAAAATTTATGCAAAAAAGTACATATGGATTAATACTACTCTATATTCTTTTAATTGGAGCATTTATTTTAAATCTAGATCCTAACGGTGGGGCATTTAAAGATTTTAAGTATCATTCATTAGTAGCTAATTCTTTTGCAGATAATTTTTATAATACTTTTTTTAATTATGATAAGTTTGCTACTAGGCATTCGCCGGTATTTTATATATTCCTATCTTTTTTTTATAAACTTGAATTAAACGAAAACATTATTCGCTTAATTATACTTCACTTGGGTATTTTGTTGCCATTTATCTTTTTCAAATGTTTAAAATTTAAATACAATCATATTAATAAAGATAGTCTTGTAATTTTTTCTTGTATAATAATATTATCTCCATCATTTATATCTTTAACTATATGGCCGGACAGTAGGATTTTTGGTTTAATATTTTTTTGCTCTAGCATTTACTATTTTTTGAAATTTAAAAAAAAAAAAAAATTTGCACATACTATCAAATGCATTATTTTTTATTCTGCTGCATCTTACTTGAGCCCCAATTTTTCTCTATTTTCTATTTTTTATTTTTATAACTTTTTAAATTTCTATAAATTTAAAAAAGAAATATTTTTAATAATATTATTAAATATTATTTTATCATTACCTGCAATTTTATATATATTTTCGCTAGAAAATTTTTTTTTCCTTAGAACGGCAGTCCCATCTGATCAACTTGTTATTCAAGATTATTTTAACTTCTCAAACAAAATTCTTATTATAAGTTCAATCATATTTTTTTATATTTTGCCATTTATCATTACAAAAAGTATAAAAATAAATCTCAAAAATACCAAAATTTTACTAATTAGTTTTGCCTTATTAATTATTTTTTCACTAAATTTTAATTACAATTATGATTTTACAGGAGGTGGTATATTTTTCAAAATTTCTTATTATTTGTTTAATAATAATCTTATTTTTTTTATTGTTTGTTTTTTTTCATTAACTTCTATTTTGAATATTTTTCATAAAGATGTAAATAATTTTATTCTTTTATTACTTTTGTTGGCAAGTAACCCTCAATATACTATTTATCACAAATATTATGACCCTTTTTTATTAATATTATTTACAACATTATTTAATTTCAAATTAAACCAAAATAGACTATTTAAGGATAAAACTTTATTAGTTTTTTATTTACACATAATATCATTTTTAATTTTAAATTTATTAAAATGAAAGATTTAACTTTAATAATACCCGCAAAAAATGAATCTGAATCTTTACCAACAGTGTTAGAAGAATTGTCTGAATTCAAATATAATATTAATATTGTTTTACACTCGAGTGATAAAAAAACAATAGACTCAATCTCAAATACAGATGTTAAAATTCTTTATCAAAAAAACTTTGGATATGGTGATGCTTTAATATATGGGATTAATGAATGCAACACTGAATATTTTTGTATATTTAACGCTGATGGATCATTTGAACCAAACGAAATTGAAAAGATGATTGATAAATTAATAAAAAACGATTTAGATTTTGTATTTGCATCTAGATATGAAAAAAACGCAAGTAGTGAAGATGATACAATTATAACTTTACTGGGAAATTATTTTTTTACTAAATTTTCAAATTTTTTATTTAAACTAAATATAACGGATATTTTATATACTTTTGTAATTGGCAAAACATCTTCTGCCAAAAAATTGTTTCTTGAGCAGAAGGATTTTACATTTTGTGTAGAATTACCAATAAAAGCAACAAAAAAAGGCATGAAAATATCATCGATAAATGCACATGAAAGAAAAAGAATTGCGGGTAAAAAAAAAGTAAATGCATTTAAGGATGGCTTTTTAATTCTTATTCATATCTGCAAATTATTTCTTAAGAGATGAATCTTTTTCAAGTTTTTAAAAAAAATAAATTAACTTACAATTTACTTCTAGTTTCTGTATTAATTTTACCAATATCTCTAATACTTGGATCCGGTGCAATAAATTTAAATATAATTTTAATAAATATAATATTTATAATATTTTTTATATCTAATAAAAATATATTTAGTGATATTAAATTATTATCTATTTACTTAGTTTTTTTTCAATTAATGATAATCGCTTTATTTTTTTTTAGTATTGATAAAATAAATTCATTTGAAAGAACATTTGGTACTGTTAGATTTTTATTGTTGACATGCTCTATTGTAGTTTTGTTAAATTACTTATCAAAGGATAATTTTAAAATAATTTTTAAATATTGGACTATTTTTATTATCTTTTTGTCATTAGATTTATTGGTGGAATTTTCATTTGGTAGAAATATATTTGGCTTTAAATCGTATATGCCAGGCAGACTTTCAGGTATGATGGGAGATGAATTAAAAATTGGTCATCTTTATTTAGGATTGTCAACTTTTGTTCTAGGTTATTTAATAAATCTAAATCCAAAAAAATATTACTATATAACTTTAACAATTTTTATTTTATTAACTATAAGTTTTTTAATTGGTGAACGTGCAAATTTTCTAAGACTATTGTTTATTTGCTATGTTTTATTAAATATATACATTTACTTAAATATTAAAAAAAAACTAATTTACTTTAATTTAATATTAATAATTTTGTTAGGTATCTTTGCTATTATAATAAATTATTCTGAAAGTTTTAAAGTTAGATATTACTATCAATTTGTTTTGCCAATAAAAGAACAGGGTGTAAATAAATTTGTTCAAAACTCAATATATGGCAAGCACTACAACGCTGCTTATTACATATTTAAAAATAATCAAACCACAGGTATTGGTCTCAAAAATTTTAGAGTTGAAAGTTTTAAATTAGATGTAAATCAAGATCAAACTAATAAAAAATTTTTAGGCTCTACACACCCTCATCAAATTCATTTGGAATTTTTATCTGAAACAGGTTTAATTGGATATTTAAGCTGGATTGCTTTTATATTAATTTCGATTACGAGTGCAATCAAAAGATTGACATTAAGGTTTAATTATTACTCGCTTATGGGTTTATTATATGTGGTAACATATGTTTTCATACCGCTACCAACTGGTAGTTTTTTTTCAACATATCCTGCAACAATATTCTGGATAAATTACGCTCTTATGATGTCAAATAATAAAAAATAATTTAAATTTATTTTCTTGAAGTTTTGTCATTAAATAATTTTCTATAAGTTAAAATATAAACAAATATATTAAATAAAATTATCATGATTTGAATTTGAGTATTTTGAATAAACATGCTTGAAAAGGATAAAACTAATAAGTTATAAACAATTATTAAAAAACCAGTCAAATTATTGAGATAAATTAGGTTTTTTGAAACCTTTGCTTGTTTAAACTTTAAAAATATTAATTGATGTAAGTGATTTGTATCAGCCTTTATCGGCGATCTTGAGAAAGTTAGTTTTCTAAATATAGAAAATAAATTCTCAAATGCAGGGTACCAAAGTAAATTAATTATAAAAAATGGTGATATAAATTGATTATCAATATAAAGCTGAATAAGAAGTAATGAAAACATCAACCCAAGTTGACAAGATCCACTATCACCTAAATACAATTTATTTAAGAAATTGAATAACAATAAAGTTATTAAAATTACAATTAAATAAGAAATTTTAATTATTGGTATTAATAAAATTTGATTTGATTCAAAAAATAATAATATGGTTGAAATAACTAAATAATAACCCAATGTAGAATTATTTACACCATCAATAAAATTTGATCCATTAATAATTATTAAAATACAAAAACAAGTAAAAAATAAATTAAATACCTCATATTCAAGAAAAATATCGAGAATATGAATTCTTGTATTGACTAGATGAATATCTAGAAACTTAATAATAAGAAAAACAAATATTATTTGTAGAGCAATCCTGAATTTGGGTGATTTTAACAATTTTAAATCTGACAATATGCCAATAAAAAAAATTGAAGATATTAAAATTATTCCAGTTAAACCTAGATCAATAAAATAAAAAGATAAAACAAAAATTACAATTCCACCACTTAAGGGAATATTCATCTCTGCTAAAAAATTTTGATGCTTTTCTCCAGTAAAATTTAAAAGAATTTTTTTCTTTTTCAATACATAACTTAACAAGAAAGTAATTAATAATGATGATATTAAAACTAAAAACATTAAATCAATTTTTAATTATAAAATTAATTGATAATAAAAAAACATAAAAAAATGATTTTATTTTTCCAAACTTCATATATTTGTTGTAAACTTTAAAACCATCAAAAATTTTTTGAAATAATTCCGACGATAATGAGTTTGGTGTTTTTTGCCAGTATGATAAAAACTTTTTTAATGCATAAATTTTATATCCTTTATTTAACAATTTTAACCAGAGTACAAAATCCTCTTTAGTTTTTAATTCAGGGAAATTATCTTTTTTGTTAAGAACATTTTTTTTAATCATAACTGTCGAACATCCAATATCGCACGAAAAAATCAACGAATTCAAATTTTGAAAATTTCTAGCAAATCTTTTGGAGATTTTAATATTATCTTTATAAATGTAGTAAGATGTATGACTAATGAGATAATTATTTTTTTTCATAAAATTTAATTGGTCCTTTAATTTACCATTATTCCAGAAGTCATCAGCATCTAGAAAACAAATATATTTACCTTTGGCCTTAGAAATACCTTGATTACGAGATTTACCAGCACCTAAATTTTTATTATTAATTATAAGACTTATTCTTTGATCAATCTTTATAAGCCCTTTAATAAAATCAAGATCCTCTTTGTCAGGATCATCATAGATTATGATAATTTCAAATTTTTTATAAGTTTGATTTAAAACCGAAAGTATTGTTCTTTTTATGAATTTTTTTTTTTTATAATATGGTACTATTACGCTTACTAAATCCATAACTAATAATTAATTAATTTAATTACAATGAAACAAAAAGAATTAGTTTTTTTTATGCCATCAATTGAGGGTGGTGGGGTAGAAAAAAATCTATTCATTATTAGTAATTATTTTGCAAGTAAAATAAATAATATATATTTAATAACCGCATCCAAAAAATATTCAAACAAATTTAATAAAAAAATTAATTTAATTTCACCTAATTTAAATATTTGGGATCATTTGAGTAGACATTTTAAATATTTTGTATGTTTACTTCTGTTACTAAAATTGATTTTAATAAAAAAAAAAATTTTTGTTTTTTGCTTCCAGGCTAACATTTACTGTATAATTTTATGTAAACTTTTTAATGTTGAAATAATTATCAGATCGAATTCATCACCATTTGGCTGGTCCAAGAATTTCATAAAAAATAAAATATTTAAAATTATTTTAAAAAAGGCTGATAACATTATTGCAAATAGCAAAGAATTTGCAAAATTGCTTGAAAAAAAATTTAAAATTAAAGTTCAATGCATCTATAATCCACTAAATAAAAAGGAAGTTATAAAACTTTCAAAAATCAAGTCTAAAAATATATTTTCAAATAAAAAAGTTCTAAAAATAATTAATGTTGGCAGATTTGTAGATCAAAAAGATCAAATCACATTATTAAAAGCAATAAATTTAATTAAAAATAAATTAAAAATTGAAGTTAGAATTGTAGGAAGAGGTATTGAAGAGAAAAAGTTAAGTCAATATTTATATAAAAATAATTTAAATAAAATTGTCAAATTGATAAACTTTCAAAACAATCCCTATCCAAGCATTAATAATTCTGAAATTTTTATCTTAACATCAAAATTTGAAGGACTCCCTAATGTTCTTTTAGAAGCAATTTTATTAAATAAATTTGTAATTTCATCTAATTGTTCAACTGGACCAAAAGAAATTCTAGATAATGGAAAAGGTGGATTATTATTTGAAGTTGGTGATCATAAAGAGCTTGCAAAAAAAATTTTATTTTATTCTGAAAATAAATCAATTTGTAGAAAAAAATTAACTTTTGCAAAAAAAAGGTTAAATAGATTTGATTACTCAAATAATCTCAATCAATATTTAAATTTAATTAAAAAGTATTTGTAAAAATTTATTGTTGAGATAAAGAGAACATAAAAATTAAAATGAAAATTTTATTATTAGATATATATAGAGATGTTAACTATAGAATTTCAAAAGATACAAGTGGGGGTTACGGAACAGGCAATAATTTTGGTGATGGAATTTTTACCAATTACCTAAAAAAAAAGTTTAAAGAAGAACATGATTGGCCTCCTCTTTTTTTAGCATATACACATGCTGTTTTAAAAAAATTTTCTCATAATATTACATATTCAAAAACATTAACAAAAAATTTTGAAGAATATGATTGTTTTATATTGTCCTCATCAATTGTTTGCTGTGAAGAAGAAATCAAAACAATAAACGAGATAAAGTCTAAGACTAATAAAAACATTTTAGTAATTGGTCCTTTTGCAACAAATAACCCTAAAAAATATATTGATGCTGGAGCGATTGTAATTTCTGGTGAGCCAGAATTTTATTTTCTAAAACATACTAATTTTCATTTAGAAAATGATAAAAGAATAATTGAATTTAAGCACGATTTTAGCGTTGATGATCTCCCAATTCCTTTGTGGGATGAAATAATTAATGATTTTGAGAAAGTGAGTAATTTATTTGGCAGATATAAAAATATTCCTATTTTAGGAACCAGGGGATGCCCATATTCTTGCTATAAATATTGTGTGTATCCTTTACAACAAGGACGAAAAGTAAAACAAAGAAAACCAGAATTTATTGTAGATGAAATTGAACACTGGATAAATAAAGGTATAAAAATGTTTACATTTAGAGACCCTGTATTTTCAATTAATAAGAAACATACATTAGAATTTTGTAATGAGATGCAAAATAGAAATGTAAAATGTAAATTTATAATTGAAACACATTTAAAAATTTTAGATGATGAATTGATTAAGAAACTTAAGAATGTAGGTTTAAAAGCTGTAAAAGTTGGGGTAGAAAGTTTTGATGAAGATGTATTACAAGATGCTAACAGGTTTACTGTAAAAAAGGATGAACAATTATCTAAAATAAGACAACTTGAAAAAAATAATATTCAAGTTTCATCTATGTTTATAATTGGTTTTCCAAAAGACAATTTAAAAACAATTAATGACACTATAAATTATGCAAAAAAAATTAATAGTACTTATTCACAGTTTAGTGTTTGGACACCTTATCCTGGCACTCCAATATATGAGAAATTTAAAGAAAAAATTACTGCAAAAAATTTTGAGGATTTCGATCAATATCAATTAGTATACAAACATGATATCTTTAACAAAAAAGATATTAGAAAACTTTTAAATAAAACGTACAATTCTTATTACTTAAGATTAAATTGGATAATTAAATACGTTAAGTCATTCTTACATGCCTAAAAAAGTTTGTCTTATTACTGGGGCAACTTCTGGTTTAGGTAAAGAGCTAGCATTAAAACTAAGTAAATTAAATTATAATTTAATTTTAGTCGGTAACAATAAAAACAAATTAAAAAATTTAAAAAAATTTTTTGATCTAAATAATCATAGTTTCTATAATGTAAACCTTGCTAATCTAGGCAATATAAAAAAGTTTTTAAATAAAATTAAAAAAATTAAAAAAATAGATTTAGTTATAAATAATGCTGGTTCATTAATTTATGAAAATAAAACTATCAAAAATAGTAAGAGTATAAAAGTAAATTACTTATCGCATGTATATCTTACAGAAAAACTCATAAAAAAAATTAAAAAATCTAAAGATAGAAAAGTAATATTTATTTCATCTCATGTTCATGAAAATATTTATTTGAATAATAATATTTTTATAGAAAAAAAAAAATATAACTCATGGGAATTATATAAATTATCAAAATTATTTTTAACTACTTATGCGAATTATTTAAATAAAAAGAATTTGAAAATTGATGTATATGCTATAAATCCAGGAAGACTCTCATCAGATTTTAAATTAGAAAATTATAAATTTGTTTCATATTTGATAAAATATTATTTATATATTTTTGGCAAAAGTCTAAAAAAAATATCAAAAAAAATTTTAAAATTAATTCTAGTTGACAGAAATAATAAAAAAAAAATTTATTACAATATTGACAAGGAGTCCTACCCACACCATATTTGCAATAACAAAGAATTTCAGGAAAAACTATGGAATTTCAGTAAAACTAATTTTACTCATTTATAAAATACTTTTAATTAAATATAATTATTTGGGTAGATTTTATAAAATCGGATTAAAAAAAATTAATGTTAAAACAAACAAACTTAAATAAAATTAAATATTTAATATTTATTTTTATATTATTAAGTTTTGTAATAAATTTTATTAAATCTTACTCCCTCGTATCTAAATATGATGATTATCAAATTAGGGAAGGTGATGGTCTACTCGAACACAGATTTATTAAATCTGATATTCATTCAATATGGAACTCAGCTTCTATATTGCTTGAAGATAATAATAATCAAAAAAAATTCCTTTACTCAGGAAGAGAGTACACAAGAACATATTTGCCACCGATTATAGTTTTTACTTACTTTAAAATCATTGGAGAAGAAATTAAAGAAAATAGTGAAGATCAGAATAAATATCTTGCTAGTGTAAAGTATAAATTGAAAAATAAAAAATTTGGATTATTACTTTTACAAAATTTTCTTTATATTTTTTCATTATATTTTTTTTATTCTAAAAATAAAAAAAATTTTGACGAAAAAATTTTATTTGTAATAATTTTTTTTCTTTGCTTTGAACCTACATTGTCTCAATGGCACTCAAATTTTTTTACTGAATCAATTTTTCTATCATTATTTATTATATTTTTAAGTTTTTTAATAAACTTAAAAAAATCAAAATTATCGTTTTTTTTCTTAGGTTTATTTGTAGGAATTCTTTATATGCAAAAAAATTTAGGATTTTATTTAATTATTCCAGCAATAATTATTGCTATTTTTTTATTCAAATTTGAAAGTAAAAAATTTTTGTTCTTTTTAATTTTAGGTTATTTAATTCCAGTACTATTTATTGGAGTTCATAATAAAAATAGATCTGACAACTTTTATATTACATCTAAACATATGAAAGTTGCTCCCTATATATATTTGCAACACCGTTTAATAGCTAATAAATATAATATATCAGAATCAGATAGTTTAAAAATTGTAAAACAAAAAGAACAAGAATGGATTTTAAAAAATAAAATTAATTTGGACATTGAAGGTGATAGATTAAAATTTTATAAATTTAAACAGAATGAATTTATTAAAGAAGCATTAAAAAGTCCTATATATTTATCAAAGATAATTGTTTGGAAAACACTTCAGTCAGGTATATTAGACCCAAATTATTCAAAAACTTTTTTTGAAATAGACAAAACTAAAAAAAATTATTGGAAGTCTGCTGAGTATAAAAAAAACCTGTATGTAAAAATATTATATTCAAGTGTGATTTATCTTATATCTATTGTTGGATTTTTAGCGATGTACAAAACAAAAAAAGAATTATTATTTGTCCTTTCAACTATTATTATTTTTATTACTTTAGTGTTAGGCTGGACAGGCGTATCTCGATATTTTATAATTAACTTGGTTCCTCTTTCTATTTTATTTTCACATGGAATAATTTTTTTAAAAGACAAAATAATGCAAAAAAGTTATAAAAATGATTAACTTAAGCTTAATAACTAGTAAAATTATGTTTAAAGTATAAAATTCTCTTTATAAAAAAACTAAACTTACAAAAAAAAATAATGAAATTGTCAATAATAATACCGTGTTTTAATGAATTAAAAACTATAGAAGAAATCATAAAAAAAATAAATAGTGAAATTAAATTTGATTATGAGATTATTGTAGTAGATGATTATTCATCTGATGGTAGTAGAGATAAAATTAATCAAATAAAAAACACTTATAATCTTAAATTAATTTTTAATGAAAAAAATTATGGTAAAGGATATTCAATAAAAAAAGGATTGGAAAAAGCATCTGGAGATATAATTATTATACAAGATGCAGACCTGGAATATGATCCTAAAGATTATACAAAATTGTTAGAACCAATTATTTATCAAGATGCTGATGTTGTTTATGGATCAAGATTTATTGGATCAGAAAAAAGAAGAGTTTTATATTTTTGGCATAGTGTTGGAAATTTTATCTTAACAATGTTTTCCAACATGCTCTCAAATCTAAATCTTACAGATATGGAAAATTGTTATAAAGTTTTTAAGTCAGATGTTATAAAAAAAATTAATATTGAAGAAAACCGATTTGGATTTGAGCCGGAAATAACAGCAAAAATAGCAAAAAAAAATCTTAAAATATATGAGGTAAGTGTTAATTATTATGGAAGGAAATATTCAGAAGGTAAAAAAATTACGTGGAAAGACGGATTTAGCGCAATAAGATGTATAATAAAATATAATATTTTTTAGATTTTCATATTAGAATATTTATAAATTAAATTTATTTTATAACTCTTAAGACTTAATTAAATCAATTTGTTATAAATTTCTAAATATTTTTCAAAAATTATTTTTTCTTGAAATTTTTTTTTTACTATTTCTCTAGAATTATTATTCAAGATTTCAATTTGATTAGAGCTTAAATTTAGATACCAATTAATTCCATTTAAAAAATCATTTTTATTTAAATAATTTGCTAAGTATCCATTTTTTTTATGTTCAATCATATGTTCCGGCCCAGTTCCTTTAAATGATATTACGGGAGTCTTGCAAGCTAAAGATTCTAATCCTATTTGTCCAAATGCTTCTAATTTACTTGGTAATAATGTCAAATTAGCAGCAGAGTATAATAAGCTTAGCTTTTCATAATTATCATAATTGATATGACCAAAACTATTTACTGGCATATCAAGGTTGTTGAGGATTTTTTTATCATTATCACCAAAAAATATAAACTCAATCTCTTTATTATTTTTAAAGTTGGTTTTATAAATATCAGCAATTATATCAAAACCTTTTCTCTTATCTTTTATGCCATTAGCAGCACCAAATAAAAAGTATTTCTTATTATGATTTAGTCCTAATGTTTTTCTTGCGTTAATTTTATTAATATCTTGCCATTTTGAAAAGTCAATTGGTGGTGGTATCGTATAAATTTTATTATTTTTAAATAATTTACTCTTTGATATTTCTGAAGACAACCAGTTACTAATACCTACGATTTGAAATTTATTATTTTTCCAAAATTTTTTTTTTTGTTCCCATATAATTTTATTTAAATCTACTCCATTATTTTCGATTGGTTTGTTGAAATTTTCATATCCATTTATGTATCTTTTTTCAAATGTGTAATGTTCCGCCCCGCAGAAAGGCCACATATCATAAAAGGTCCATACAATTGGTATGTTAATTTTCCCAATTTCTTTAATTGAAATAAATTCATTATTTATCCAATGCATATGCAAAATATCAGGCTTTAATTTTTCTATACTACTTTGAATACCGGAATTAAAAATATTTAGAGAATGTGTGGATTTATTATAAATTTTTTGAAATTTAGTTAGATTAAATGAAATTTTATTTTTTATCAAATTTGTAAATTTTTTAATTTGATTTGGAGCTAATATAATATCTTCTGAATTTTTTTTTTTTGAAAAAACCAAAATTTTTGAATTAATATTATTCTTTTTCAAAAGTTCATGAAGCCTATTCATTGCAATAGCAGCTCCACCTTCTATATCATGATAATTTAAATGTAATACTTTCACCTTATAAAATATTTTGTTTTTTATTTTGTTGCAAAAAAAATTTCTTCATTTTCAACAAGACCTAAATTATTTTTTTTATCATAAAATTCAGATGATTTATAAATTTTTAAATCAAATCCTGTGTTTTTTATTTTATTAACAAACCCATTCTTAGAATAAATTCTTACATGATCTTCTTGTCCATAATATTTTAATCTATCTTTTTTACTATTTAAATTAGCTAAACTAAAATCTTTAACTATCAAATTAGAAAATGGAACTTGTAAAATAGCAAAACCTCCTGGTTTCAATAAATTAAATATATTTTCTAGTGCCTTAACATCATCTTCAATATGTTCAAGTACATGATTACATATAACTAAATCAAAGTTTGATTGTGTAAAATTGAAATTTTGTAAATCTAAATTAAAGTCAACTTTATCACTAGCAATATCTGCTGTTAAATAATTATTAAAGTTTTTTCTAAAAAAATTTTTTTCAATTGCTATTTCTGGCGCAAAATGAATTATTTTGGAATTATAATTTAATAATTTGTTATTTAGTAAAGTTTTAATAAATAAATAAATTAATCTTTCTCTATCTTTGCTGTAACATTTTGGGCAGAGTACATTTTTTCTATATCCCATAGGTATAATTTTGTATTTCTTAATTGCCTCATTATCTGTTCCATATGCTAAAAAACTTGATGCTTGATAATTACAAATAGGACACGTAAATTTTTTACCTTTATAATAAATAATTCTAAAATTATGTAAAAATGAATATATAATATTCAATACGAATTTTGGTAAATATGCTTTAATTTTCTTAATCATTAATTAATCTTTATTATTTATCGTTTGTTTATATAAATCATTTATTAAAAATAGTTAAAAGTTTTTATTAGAAAGTTAGTAGATAATTCAAAATGAAAATACTTCACGTCGTAGGTGGATCTCCTTATAATGGAGCATATCTAGGTGCTAGAATTTTACATGAAGCTTTATTAGAAAAAGGTGTCAACTCAACTATTTTAAATGACTCAAATTTTAAATCAAAGTCTTTTATTTCAAGTGATCATTCTAAAAATACATATTTTATAAATAATAATTTATATAAAATCATATTAAATAAAATTTTTGTAATTACAGAAAAAATTTTAAAAACTATTTTCCTACCTACCCCTCGATCAACTTTTACAATTGGTATACTTGGATTTGATATTACAAAAACAAATGAATATAAAAATGCTGATTTAATACATATACATTGGCTTAATCAAGGATTTATCAATTTAAAATCTCTATCAAAAATTAATAAACCTCTATTATGGACTCTAAGAGATATGTGGGCTTTTACAGGAGGTTCGCATTACAACACAGATTTTGAAAAATATGAAAAAAGTTTTATTTCTAATAAGTTTAAAAAATTTAAAAAAAAATGTTATAATAATAATTTTCATTTCGTTGCTATAAGTGAATGGTTGCAAAAAGAAGCTCAAAGAAGTTTAGTTCTTAAAAATAGAGACATCAAAAAAATCTATAATAATATTGATTTATCAAATTTTAAAATACTTATAAAAAAAGAAGCTAAAGAAGAACTTGGCATTAATACTCAAAAAAAAATTATTCTTTATGGTGCAAATAATCCTCAAATTAAAAGAAAAGGCTGGAATTTATTTCTAGAGACTTTGAAAAAAATAGATAAATCAAAATATTTTCTATGTATTTTTGGAAATTTTTGGTCTAATAAAATTTTAGATAAAATAGGTATTGAATATAAAAGTTTTGGATTTATTAAAGATAAAACAAAATTAAATTACTTATATTCAAGCTCTGATGTGTTTGTCGCTTCATCAATCCAAGAAGCTTTTGGAAAAACATGGGCTGAGTCATTAGCCTGTGGTACACCTGTTGTGTGTTTTTCTAATACTGCTTCTTCTGAAATAATAGATCATAAAGTTAATGGTTATATTGTTGATGATGTAGACTCAGAAAAATTAAAAGAAGGTATAAATTGGTTGACTGATAATTACGAAAATTTAGAAAATAAAATTAATTTAAGAAAAGTCGTTGAAAAATTTGATTCTAAAGAAATTGCTAGAAATTATATAGATTTATACGAAAAATTATTATAATTATAATTTTTCAAAATTTAACTAAATGCTCACTAAAATTTTAAAAATTATTTTATCAGAAGGATTAAGTGGAATTATAAGAAGAATACAATTTAAATTTAAAATAGGAAACATCGTTAAATCTGCATACGGTATAAGATTAATATCAAATTTTTATGATGAAACTTTTAAAATGTATGCCTACGGTTCTTATGGGAATTTTTATTCAGAAAGATTGAAAAATGAAAAAAATAAATTTTTGTTCATCGATATAGGCGCCAACCAAGGTTTGTACTCAATTATTGCAGCTAAGAATAAAAAGAATATAAGGTCTTATGCTTTTGAACCTGTAAAAAAAACTTACAATCTATTGAGAGAAAATATTAAAATTAATAATATTAATAATAAATGTTTACCTTTAAATTTAGCTATTTCATCAAATGAAAAACGATCAAGAATGAAAGTTTTTACCTCGCATTGTGGAAAAAGCTCATTATTAACCTCAATAAATATAAAAAAAAGTGAAAAAAATGTTAAATATCAAAGAGTAAAATGTATTAACTTTAAAAAATTAAATAAAATAATTAAGGAAAAATCTTATCCAATTTTAATTAAAATAGATGTTGAGGGGCATGAAGCAGTTGTTATTAACCAAATTATCAAATCAAAACTTGTCTCAAATCTGAGGGAAATTTTTTTTGAGGTACATGAAAAAAAAATTAATGTCAAAAAAACTTTGCGCTTATTGAAAAAATATGGATTTATAAATTGTAAAAAAATTGGGATCGGTAACCACTATGATATGCTTGCAAGTAGATAAAATTTATTTTTTTAAAAACATGATCAAATTTTTGGAAATATAATTATGAAAAATTTAAATATTGAAAATGATTATATTCGAAAACTTAATAATTTCATGATTGATGAAATTAAAGATATTAAAAATATCAAAATTTTAGAGTTTGGAGTTAGAAAAGGAGTATCTACGAAATTATTTCTTGATTTATGCAAAATTAATAATGGAAAACTCTATTCTGTTGATGTTGAAGATTATTCAAAACTAATTGATGATGATAATTGGACTTTTATTCATTGCCGTGATGACAATTATGAAAAAATAGAAAAAATTATACCAAAAGAATTTGATCTCATATATTTAGATAGTTGGCATGAACCAAATCATGTCGAAAAAATCATTTACCATTACTATCCAAAAATTAAAAAAAATGGATTATATATAATTGATGACATTTGCTGGATACCATATGTTAAAAATAACTACAGAGATAACTTTGGGTGTGAAATTGCAAATATTGAAACTTTTGAGAGAATTCTAGAGATATATCGCAATAACTCTCTTAATTTTGATTTAGATTTTACATTTGTGGGTTCTGGACTAGCAAAAATGACAAAAAAAAACGAAAATAAACTTAATTTAAAACAGAAAATAAAATCTAGAAAATATTCATTTAAAAACTTAATGAAAAAATTGTTTCGTAAATAATAATTTTTAAAATTAATATTTCAAACCAGTATGGTAAAAGTTAAAACAGATTTAGAAAAAGAATTATCTGGTGGTCTATGGCTGGAAGGAAAATATAAATCTGGAAATTTACAAAACCCATTAATTACAATTATAACTACAACCTTTAATAGTTCTAAAACAATAAGTGAAACATTCGAAAGTATTTTTGCACAAGAATATAATAATTTAGAGTTAATCGTAATTGATGGTGGATCAAGTGATGATACAATTAAAATAATTAAAAATAATGATAAAAAAATTGATTATTGGTTAAGTGAAAGAGATAATGGAATTTATGATGCTTTTAACAAAGGTCTCAATTTAGCTAAAGGTGATTATATAGGTTTTGTAAATTCAGACGATTTGCTCAGGAAAAATGCACTTAGCATTTTAGTAGAATATCATAGAAAATATCCAAAAATTGATTTCATTTTTGGAAGTGTTGAGAAACATTGGGGAATTTTACATGGATATAAGCCTTGGAAAATTAATTTTTCATGGGGTTTTTATTCATCACATTCTTGTGGATTTTTTATAAAAAAACAACCGGCTAAAAAAATCGGAAATTATGATACAAAATTTAGACACCATGCTGATTGGGATTATTTCTATAGAATGATTAAAATTCATAAATTGCGAGGTATAGGTACAAAAAAAAATGAAATATTTGGAAAATTTAGAAGAGGAGGATTTTCAAGTAAAATTAAATTTATCGAGAGCATTTTAGAGTCAATTGATATCAGAAGAAAAAATGGTCAAAATATTTTATCAATTTTTTTAATTTCAACTTTCAGATTTATAAAAAATCTTAATAAAATAGAGAATTTATTTGATGGGTATTTATCAATAATTAAAAAATGCTTTTCTAATTAAATTGCTTCCTAAAGAAATATCTCAGACATAATCTATCTGATTTTGTAAGTGTAGCTCCCCTGTGTACTCCGGACTCATTAAAAATTAACAAGCTTCCTCTTGGAGCTTCAATATCAAATAAATTCGTATCTTTGTTATCTTCAATTACAAATGAGGAGTCTTTCAAAAATTTATTTATTTCTTCTTCTGATAAATATTTTAAAATCTTGGATTTTACCTCACTATTTTTTAAGAGATTTCTATAATCCTCTAACCTCCAATATGGTGAGTATCTTATTTCTTTATCTAAAATCATTTTTTTTAAATAGAAAGATATCTTATGACTTCCAGGAATATAGCCCAAGCAACCATTTTTGCTATCAACATCTGTTAGGTAAAAAAAAAATTTAATTGCAGCTTTCTCTGGATTTACAAACTCATTTTCACTTACATCTTTTCTACCACTATATGCTTGGTCAGTATGCCAAGGAATTACCATCCCAGTATTAATTTTAGATTTGTAACTATCAATTGCATATAATTCTTTATTATTTCCAATTATTTGAGAAGCTATTTCTTCCAGTTTATATCTGTTTTTTATTTTATGTATTAATAAATTTCTCTTAAATACAGATTTATCTAAATTAAAAAAAGATTTTAAAATATCAATTTTTTTTATTGGTATAAAAGACTCATTAGTATTTTTTTTTGAATCTTTATCTAAAAATTTTATAAGCTTATTTAAGTCTTCGTTTACAAGAAAGTTTTTAAGTAAAAAAAAACCGTTTTTTTTTAAAGAATTAATAATTGTAGTAATTTCATAATTCATGAATTATTTAATCGTGGAGATCTAAAGCTGTTGCTGAAAATTGTCTGTAAGTTTTATCAAACTCTTCTCCAAGTTTGGTCATCATTTTATTTCCTTCATCATCATTTTTTTCAGCTATTTTAAT
>MDSZ01262098.1_pt1 | contig 21553 bp, 22 predicted proteins | sample 811201 | NCBI WGS metagenome assembly MDSZ01 (sample SAMN05326647, study PRJNA326480) | marine metagenome | isolation source: seawater | place: Indian Ocean: North | collected 2010 | reverse complement strand
CATTGTGCTACAATCCCAGTTGGAAGATGGGTTATCCTAACAGCTGAGTCCGTCTTGTTTACGTGCTGACCTCCTGCTCCACTTGCTCGATATGTATCAATCCTTAATTCTGAAATATTAATATCTATTTCAATTTCATCAGTCACTGAAGGATATACAAATACAGAAGCAAAAGATGTATGTCTCCTATTATTTGAATCAAATGGGGAAATCCTAACTAAACGATGTACCCCACCTTCAGATTTAGATAATCCAAACGCATAATCACCCTTAACTTCAAAAGTCACCTCTTTCAAACCTGCTTCTTCGCCAGGTTGAATATCGATTAAGTCTAAACTAAATCCATTTCTTTCTACCCAACGAGAATACATCCGATAAAGCATTTGTACCCAATCCTGGCTTTCCGTTCCTCCAGCTCCAGGATGTATAGTAATAATTGAATTTTTAATATCCTCAGTTCTACCTAATAATAACCTGATTTCTATTTTTTCTACCAGTTTTTCATAGATTAATAGCTCATCCTGCAAATCAGGTATAACATTCTCTCCATCATTAGCAAATTCAAAAAGTACCTCTAGATCATCATTCCTTTTTTTAAGGTTATCCCACAATTCTAATTCTCTCTCATATTGTGATATTTTTTTTAATATAATAGAAGCTTTTTTTTTATTATCCCAAAATTTGGAGTCAGAAGTTTTTGAACGAAGTTTTTGTAATGTTTGATTCAATAACTCAAAGTCAAAGATACCTCCGTAAATCTATATCTTTTTTTTCAACCTTCTTGAAACGGTCTTTTAAATCAAATATATCCATAAAAAATATTGGTTTTTATTTTATAACCATAAATATTATTCACCTGATGAGATAAAAAGTCTTTCGTTTAGAAAACGCCTTAGTTTCATTTCATCTAGATCTAAATGCGAAAAACGACCATCTTCAGCGACAGAAATTTTTCCCCTCTCCTCTGATATGACCACAACAATGGCATCTGATTCCTCAGTTAAGCCTAAAGCTGCTCTGTGTCTTGTACCCATTTCTGGTAATATCATATTACTTTCGGTAAGAGGCAATATACAACCAGCTGATTCAACCAAAGTGTTTTGCATAATCACTGCACCATCATGCAACGAAGAACTTGGGTTGAATATTGATACCAATAATGCAGATGAAACCTCTGCCTTCATAAAAACTCCAGATTCTTTATAAGATCTGAGTCCAGACTCTCTCTGTATTACAATTAATCCACCCCATCGTTTTTTTGAAAGTTTTAAAGAAGCATCTACAACTGATTCTAATGAGCGAGGCGAAGAACCAGTTTGAAAAATCGCCCTAAAAAATCTCGTTTGCCCAACGTAAATGAGTAATCTTCTAATTTCGGGTTGAAATAAAATAACAAACGCTACAACCCATACAGTTTGAAACTGATTGACAAGCCATGAAGTAGCACTCAAACCAAATGCATTAAAAACAAATGAAGAAATTAACAGTATAATAACCCCAATAAGCATCTGCCCTGCCCTAGTATCTTTAAAATATTGATATACTTTATAAAAGATAATGGTGACTATAAGTAAATCAAGTATATCTAGAAGTGTGACACTCAAAAATCCAAGTTTGAATAATGTCATCTTACACCAATCAATTTTTGTGTTACTATTGCAACCTGTTTCATTTTGTAAACATCATGAACCCGAATAATTCTTGCACCATTGTTTATTCCTATAGATATTGTTGCGGCAGTACCAAATAATCGATCACCTACAGGCGCATTATCTAAGATATTTCCGATAAAAGCTTTTTTACTAGTACCAATTAATACTGGATAGCCTAAAGAATTTATAAAATCTAAATTTTTAATAATCTCAAAATTATCATCAAATGATTTGCCAAAACCTATTCCAGGGTCCAAAATTATTTGATAGTTTCTAACGCCTTTTGATTTTGCAAATTTAATTTGTTTTTTGAAAAAATTATTTATTTCAAGTAACAAATTATCATACTTAGGATTATTTTGCATATTTTTTGGAGTCCCTTTCATATGCATAATGACGATGGGAAGTCTATAGTTAACAACAAGGTCAACCATATTAGGATCAAAGGTAAGACCACTTATATCGTTAACCATTGAAGCACCAGCTAAAATTGCTTTCTCTGCAACTTCAGATTTGTAAGTATCAATAGAAACAACACAGTTGGGATTGAAGCTTTTGATAGACTCTATCAGCGGTATAGTTCTATCAATTTCTTCTTGAACGGAAACGGGGTCCGAACCTGGCCTAGTAGATTCACCCCCAATATCTAATATATCAGCACCCTCAGAAATTAGTTTTTTAGCATGTTCTAAGGCATCTCTTGGTTTGAAATACAAACCACCATCACTAAAAGAGTCTGGAGTTACGTTAACAACTCCCATTATTAATATGTTATTCTTTCTATTTTTTAACCAATACTCCAATTTTTTGTAATCATGCGGCATTAGGTTTTGTTTTAGATTAGGCTTTACTTTATTGCCTCTTTTTTAACATCTAATTCTTTGTTTTTATTTCTGAGGTTATTCTGTTTATAATTACTCTTGTCCTTATATGTTTTTTTTGCTTTGGTTTTTTTTCTTGAATTATTTGATCCATTCAGTCTTCTTGTTAATCTTTGCCCCTTTAAAATTTTGCCTAAATCCTTTGAATCTACAGTCTCATATTTAAGTAATTCTTTAGCTATCCTATGTAAAAGCTCAATGTCCTTTCTCAAAATTTCTTCCGATGCTCTTTGAGCTTCTCTGACAATCCTCGAGACCTCTTCGTCAATCATTCGGGCAGTAACTTCGCTATAATTTCTATTAGATTGTATTTCGCGGCCAAGAAAAACTTCTTCGTTCTTTTTACCAAATGTCATAGGTCCTAAAAGATCACTCATACCCCACTCTGCTACCATTTTTCTCGAGATTTCGGTAGCCTGCTCTATGTCATTCCCCGCACCAGTGGTCATTTGATTAAAGATAAGCATCTCAGCACTTCTACCACCCATTAAAATTGCTAATCTACCTTCAACATAATCCCGAGTATATCCATGCTTCTCACTTAAAGGTAGTTGCATGGTAACTCCCATGGCTCTTCCTCTTGGTATAATTGTAATTTTATGAACTGGGTCTGCACCTTTTGTTTTCAATGCAACTAAAGCATGTCCCGCTTCATGATATGCGGTGACCTCTTTTTCTTCATCTGATAATACCATGCTTTTCCTTTGAATGCCCATCATCACTTTGTCCTTTGCTTCCTCAAAATCATCATTATCTACAGATCTTTTTCGCTTTCTAGCGGCAAGCAGAGCAGCCTCATTCACAACATTTGCCAAATCAGCACCAACCATTCCGGGTGTACCTTTGGCCAAATCGCTTAAATTTATCTTTCTACGATTCAAAACCACCTTTTTTGTGTGAACTTTCAGTATACCTAATCTTCCCAAATAATCTGGAACATCTACTACAATTTGTCTATCAAATCTTCCAGGTCTTAGCAGAGCTTTGTCTAACACGTCGGGACGATTAGTAGCGGCTATAACAATTACATTTTGAGTATTATCAAACCCATCCATCTCTACTAATAGGGCATTTAAAGTTTGCTCGCGCTCATCATGACCTCCACCAATGCCTGCACCCCGTTGTCTTCCAACAGCATCTAATTCATCGATAAATATGATACATGGGGATGTTTTTTTACTTTGTTCAAATAGATCACGCACTCGAGATGCTCCAACCCCAACAAACATTTCAACAAAATCAGCTCCACTTAAACTGTAAAAAGGAACACCAGCCTCACCGGCTACTGCTCGGGCAAGAAGAGTTTTTCCTGTGCCGGGTGGTCCTACCAACAATGCTCCTTTAGGGACAGTTGCTCCCAGTTTTTGGAAACGCTTTGGAGATTTTAAAAAATGAATTACTTCTTTTAATTCTTCTTTTGCTTCCTCACATCCAGCTACGTCTTTAAAAGTTACTAAAGGTTGGTCTGAAGTCCACAAGGACGCTCTACTTTTTCCAAAATTAAATATTCCCTTTACTCCTCCGGGACCTCCACCTTGCATTCTTCTTATCATGAACAACCAGAACCCAATTAATAGAATCCATGGAAGTAAATTTAATAAATATCCTGTCCAATCGATTCTTTTCTCTTTGAAAGTGTATACAAGATTTACTGAATCCCACTCATCGGTTACAGTCCGGTCAATAAATGGAAGAGTCAATTTGAAGTTCTTTGCTTCAATTTCTCCAATTTCTGTAGTAATAATTTTTGGTTCTTTAAATTGGCCATGAAATACTCTACCTAATATTGTAGCTTTTTCTATTTGGCCTGATTTGAGAAATTCAACGTATTCAGTATAATCAACTTCCGGCTCTTTTTTTTCTGAATCTGTTAAAATGCTTGATAAATATATTGCACAAACAATGATTCCAATCCAAATGAAACTAGTTTTCCCGGCACGCTTCCATTGAAACTCTTCAGGTTGTTTTTTTTCTTGAAATTTATTTTTTTTATTCAATGAAGATTTGTTTTCGCTCATTAAGTGGATTTTCTCCTAATATATAAGGTTTATTTTTCTAATTCTTTTAAATAATAAATACTGTCTAAGTTTCTAAATTTTTGATTGTAATCTAGACCATATCCTACGACAAAATCTGGTGATATTTCAAATCCTATATAATCAATCTTCAATTTATTTTTTAATGACTCTGGCTTATGTAATAGTGCGATCACTGTAATTTTTGAAGGCTTCATAGTTTTAAAATATTTTAATAAAAATTTTAAAGTTGCGCCTGTATCTATGATATCTTCAACAATTATTACATGTCTGTTTTTCAAATTTCTACTAAGCTTAATGCTTGTCGTAATCTTATTGGTAGATATTTTACCTTTGTAACTAGCTACTTTAATAAAGTCTACTTCACAATCTATTTCTATCTTTCTTAATAAATCCGACAAAAAAATAAAACTTCCATTAAGAACACCAATAAATATTGGATTTTCGTTCTTGAATTGTATATTTATGTCCTTTGCTAATTCATCTATTCTCTTATCAATAGACCTCTTGGTTAATAATGGCTCAAACCTTCCTTTCTGAATATTGATCATGATTGATTTTTTATTCTTTCTAGTGACACGACCTCTTTGGTATTCTTATTTATCTTCACCCAGTTTGCAATTCTTTTACCACAAACCCAAAAAATTTCTCCATCTGCACTCATAACAGTTTGTTTTAATTTCGAGAAATAATCTAATTTATTATTAGTCAAAAAATCACTTAGTTTTTGCTTAGAATTCATACCTAATGGATAGAAATAATCACCTTCCTTCCAGTATCTTAAAATGAGTTTTTTATTTTTAATTAAATCCCAATTAATATACTCATAGTTGCCATTGTTTTTAAATAAAAGTTCTTCTTTGTTTTTTAGTGATATTTTATAAATGCTATCATTAAAAATAATTTCTTTTTCTAATTTTATTTTTTCTGATTTTTTATCGTTTAGTAGTGATATCTTTTCTCCAAGAATAAAATATCTATCATGAACAAAAACCCATTTATTTTTAATTTTTATTTTTTTTCCAACTTTTTTTGAACTAATAAAATCTATTATTTCGCATATTTCATGTTTTTTCCATAATGCATTCTTTCCAATAGTAATTATTTGAAAGGTTCTTATAATTACATTTATATGTAATTCATTAATTAATTTATACGGAATTTTGATCCTATTATCTGAGATCTGAATAGTATCAACAAATACACTTTTTATTAGTAAATCAATAGCATTGTTCCATTCAACAAATAATTTTATTGATGAGTCCAAAGATTTAATAATACGGTGATCATAATCTTGCCATGTTTTTAAAATACTGTGTCTAATAAAATTTCTATAGTATTTCTGGTCGTTATTTGATTTATCGTTAAAATAAGGAATTTTATTTCTGGTAGAAAAATTTTTTAATTCAGATTTTGAAAATCTTAAAAGAGGTCTTAGAACCTTACCTCTTTTTTCAGTAATCCCTTTTAAACCAGATAAACCTGTTTTTCTCGAAAGATTCAAAAATAATGTTTCAACATTATCATTTCTATGGTGACCAGTTGCTATCCAATCTATACCCTCTTCACTAGAGAGTTCTTCAAAATACTTATACCTTTTTTCCCTAGCCCAGGCCTCAAAGTTTTGTCCCTTATCCATACTCCCTGCATTAAATGTGGATGAAAAAAAAGGTATATTAAACTTCTCAGATATTTGCTTAACAAAATTCATCTCATCATCTGCTTCTTTTCTTAAATTATAATTTACGTGAGCAACTTGAATTCTGTAATATTTAATTGCCAAGAACAGAAACAATAACACCATTGAATCCAAACCACCAGAGACGCATAAAAGAATTTTATGTTTTTTTTTAATCCTGAAATTATCCCTTAAGTTTTTTTTGAAAAGACTAAGAAATGGATCAGATTTAATTCCATTAAGGTCGGCAAACATAATTTTTTGAGATTACAAAATAGCTTTAATTTTAAATATTATCAAAAAACAAATTTGATAAACACTGGATCTTATCCTTGTATGAATGAGGATATAACAACCACTCTGTGGCTGCTATACTGCTCAGCATAGAATTTCCATCTTGTGGAGTAAAGCAAAAGCCGGTTATTTGATGTTCATTAACAGATAAAGATGGCTCAACAACTACTGTCTGATTCATAATTCTGCCATAATGTCCATGGTCCCTTCCAAAGGAGAACACTAAACTGGTTAAGTCTTTTTCAGTCATAGCAACAAGATCGTTTGAGTATAATTTATCTTTGACCTTCATTAGGGTGGTTGGTTCCTTAACCTCCAGTTGGAACCAAAGTATATGCATATACTGACTGTTTACCTTCATTTCGGAAGAAAAAAGATTTAAATCCATACCCAGAGTTTGGAATAACCTGGATGCATCTCGGGCATGATGCGTACCAAATTTATTATCCTCGTGCATCCCTACTTTTGGTGACGGTATGAAATTCGCTCTTTGGCTTAAATCATTCGCTCTTCTAATACAAAGGAATGTACCCCTAAGGAGATTGTCAGGATTTTCATCGATTGCTATAGTATTAGTAATACATGCAACATTATGAGTATTGCATGATACAACTTGAATAAATTGATCATTGGAAGTTAATGAAGAGTCGTTTATTCCTCTTGCATATTTTTTCCCAAAACCATCTTCACTACCCTGAGCAAGGAAACCTTTAACGTTCTCTTTGTATCTTTGATAAAACTCTTTTTTGTTTGAGTGACCAATACCACTAGGCGTACAATCTATAACAACTGAAGCTCTGCTAATGGCATCTTCACTGTCAAAGTCTGGATCCATATTTAGCTTACGAAACTGTTTCTCTTTTTCTTTATCACACGCAAGCCTTGCACCCCTCTCAATTAAATCTAAAATTTTTGACCTATCCTCCTTTAAAGGAGAATTTTTATGAAAGGTTATCTCGTCTAATCCTAGCTTTTCTCTATAATCACATAATAAACCAATTAAAGGTTCTCCAATTGTTCCAGTCCCAACAACGTGAATAATCTTTCTTTCCATAAAACATCAATCCTCGTTCATCATATTTTTTTCTCTTTTCAACTCTTTAATAAACCAAATTGAAATTGAAAAATATACAATTATTATAGTAGTAATTAAGTAAATCATTGATATCTCTTATATGCCAATCTTAGTGTGTTTATTCTAAGTCTGACCATCAGGGTAGATAATACTGTAAAAGACATTAAAGAATAAATAATGATTAGAGTTGGTAAGAAATCGTTACCACTAAAGTATTCTCCAACTTGAGGATGAGATTGCATTTCGGGTAACCAAAATTTAACAGAAATAAAAATAATTGGGACATCTAAAAACGCTATTATGCCTAATACTGCAGCATATTTAGAAACTTGCTCTGGAGCTCCACCAAATTCCCTAAGCATAAAGTAACCTAAATAAATAATAAACAACACTAAACTTGTAGTAAGTCTTGGCTCCCATGGCCAAAAATATCCCCAAGCAGGCTTTGCCCATAATGGTCCAGTTACCAAAACTAAAAACATAAATAACGTTCCAACTTCAGCACAAGCATGACCAGCGTAATCCCAAATAGAATCTTTTTTAAATAAAAAAAGAAAACCGAATATCATTACAAAAAAATAAATTAGGAAAGCCGTCCAAGCTATTGGAACATGTATATAAAAAATATTCCCGAATACTCCTTGAGCCTTATTCGGAGGGTCTAAGAAAAGGATAATTAAAATATTGCCTAAGGATAATAGCAAACCAATTAAAAGATGTATACGGTTAACAGGATTAGAAAAAAAATGTTTCATTCTTCTATAAAATAATTAAACAACAAATAACCGGCATAGATAAATACAGTGGCAATTGTAATTAAAATTAGCAACCAAAAACTCCATTCGCTTATTGGCCTTCGATCAAAAATAAATTCAGTACTCTTTGTTGCTGCTATTATAACTGGGGTTGATAATGGAAAAAGGATAATAGAAATTAAGCTTCCCTTCAGACCCGATCTTAAGGCAAGTCCAGATACTAAACATCCAATTGATGTAATTGAAATAGTTCCCAGTATTGCGATAATTGAAAAATGAAAAATAGAAAATTCAAAACTGATATTCAAAAAAATAAAAAACGGTATAGCGATTAACACTTCTGAAATAAGTAGCACTAGGACCAAAACTATAACTTTAGATAAAAACACAAAGCCTCGGTCAATTGGCGCCCCAATCCAGGACCAATAACTATCCCCTTCAATTTCGTAAGAAAAAACTCTATTAATTCCTAAAGTGGAACAAAATAATATTATTATCCAAAATAAACCAGGCGAGATGAATTTGATAATTTGTTTATTTAAATTAAAGCTTAAAGCAAATACTAAACTTATAGATATTCCAAAAACAACCATTGTAGAAATAATTTGTTTTGTTCGCAATTCACTTAATATTTCCTTCCAAATTAAAGATCTCAAATTCTAATCCAATTTATTTATGGTACCATTTTTAATTTTGAGAATAGAGTTAGTATGCTGTTGAATAAAATTAATGTCATGTGAAGATATCAAAATAGTTTTCTTTTCTTTTTGCCATTTTTTTAACAATTTAAGAAAGTACTCTTTACCATCCTTATCTAGACCTGTCAGAGGCTCATCTAATAATATAACATCTGCTGAAACAAGAGCACAACCAGCTAATTTTAACTTTTGCAACATGCCCTGTGAATATAATCCAATCGTTTTGCTTGATACATTTCCTAAACCTATTTCCTTAATTACCGAATTTATATTTGATTCAATTTTATATATTTCTGCCAAGAATTTCATATTTTCATAGGCTGTAAAATGAGAGTACAACCCATTTCCATGGCCAATAAAATATATTTTTTTTCTTGAATTTTCATTAAAAGAGGAAACTACTTCTGATCCAATTCTAATAGTACCCGAATCAATACTAGAAATACCTGAAATACATTTTAGTAAAGTTGTCTTACCGCTTCCATTAGGACCAATCAATCCAAAAGTCATTCCTGACTTTAATGTTATACTTACTGAATTTAAAATGAGGTGCCTATAGTATGATTTTTTTAATTTTATTATTTCTAAATCCATTATTTATTTTCTAATTCATCTAAAATAACTGAAACTTCTTTTTTAAGATTTTGTCTTTCAATTATAAAATCATTTTCAGAAATATTATCAATTTTACGATCAAGCTCTAGTTCTTTTAATTGATTATATAAAATTTCTTTTCTTTGGAATAATTCAAAATTACTGTTTTCGTAATTATCACTATTTTTAAGGTTTATTTCAAATATAGGCCCAGTCAGGTACCATGAAATAAATATGAAAAAAACAATCAAAAAGAAAAACGATATTAAGTCCATACGTTTTGTCTAGTGGGATAAAGTATAATTAAAGTGCCTATGATTAGAATATATCCCCCGTACCATACTAATCTAACCAAAGGATTTATCATTATTTTAAAAAAGGCTGTTTCATTGTTTTCATCAAGCCCAGAAAAAATGGAGTAAATATCTTTTTTGATTGTAGAGTAGATATCCAATTCACTGTGCGGTTGCCTTTTTTCGGGATTTGGGTGCCGATGAAAATAAACTCGTTTCTCTGGATATAACGTAGTAATAAAATCATTATTTGCCTTCCTAATTTTCATTTCAGCAATCCATGCAAAATGATTAGGCCTCTCTTCAGGCAGCAATGAAGTAAGCTCAAACTGATAACCATTAAAATTAATTGACTCATTATTTTTAAGTGAAAATTCAATTTCTGAATCAAATGCATGCCCAGTAAAACCCACAAACATTATTATAACCCCCAAATGTACAATATGACCTCCGTATCGATTCCTATTCTTATTAATCAGAGTTGATAAAGATTTTAATATCGATTCATTATGTTGACTTTTCCTTGAAATCACACCACGCCAAAATTCTTTTAAAATAGCTGATAATGAAAAGCCAGCCAATGAAAATGAAATCATTGCAGATCCTCTAATGCCTAAAAAATAACATATTAGAAAGATGAAAATCATTGCAATAATAGGTAATTTGAAGTTTCTGAAAAACGCTCTCTTTGAGGTACGTCCCCAAACTAATAAGGGTCCAACTCCAGTAAAAAAAAGTAAAATTAAACCAATTGGAATATTTACTTGATTATAAAAAGGTGGGCCAACAGTTATTTTTGAACCTCTTACAGCCTCAGATATAACAGGGAATATTGTGCCCCAGAATACTGAGAAACAAATTACAACAAATATGACATTATTTAATAAAATTCCGCTTTCCCTGGATGAAACGGATTTTATTTTTTTATGTGATTTAAATATTGGAAGTCTTAGCCAAATAAGATATAGTGATATACCAGAAAGTATAAATATGAAAATAAGGAATGCTGGGCCTAAATCTGAAACTGCAAATGAGTGCACGGAAGACATGACTCCACTTCTGGTTAAAAAAGTTCCAAATATAACGAGTATGAACGTTGATAAAATTAGAATGATGTTCCATAGTTTAAGAAGTCCCTTCTTCTCTTGAATGTATATAGAGTGTAAAAATGCCGTAGCAGTGAGCCATGGCATAAAAGAGGCGTTTTCAACTGGATCCCATGCCCAATACCCACCCCAACCTAATTCTTGATAAGCCCACCATCCACCAAGTATTATTCCTGCACTCTGAAACAACCAAGCAGTTAATGTCCAATACCTTATTTTTTTTATCCATACAATACTATCTAACTTTTTAGTAATCAACGCACCTATAGCAAAGGCAAATGGAACAGTGAAACCTATGTAACCTAAGTACAGAGTAGGTGGGTGAATTGCCATTGTCAGATTTTGTAGAAGAGGATTTAATCCATTCCCATTATTAACAATAAAATCAACATTGATAGGCTCAAATGGATTTTCGATAAAATTGAGTAGCACAAGGAAAAAAGATTGAACCAAAACAAGAACCAGCATTACCCATTGAAAATATTCAGTGAATAATCCTTTTTCTTTGTAGGTAACAGCCAATGTATATATTGAAAGGACAAACAACCAAAATAGCAATGAACCTGACTGCCCTGCCCAAAGTGCTGTGATTTTAAAAATTAATGGTGTCTCAAGACTTGTATAATGGGCTACATATTTTATATCAAAGTTGCTTCCAATCAATTCATTAAGTAATAAAAATGTTGAAAAGATATTTAAACTAGAGATTAAGTTCACAGTGCGATGTGCAGAAATAATGTATCTGGCTTCTTTACTTTTTATTCCCGCATATAATATGAATGAAGCTACCAGACATAGCCCTAATGACGTACTTAATGTGATACTACCTAGAATGGGAATCATATGTTTTCATATTTATATGCTGATTGATCTTTCAAGTCTCCTTCATATCTAGAAGCACATTTTGTCTGTAATTGATCTGCAGAAAATTTTCCTCCTAGATAATTTCCCTCTACTATTACCTCTGCCTCATCTTTAAACATATCAGGTCTAATACCAGAAAAAAAAACATCTACATTGTGCTCTCCTTGTTGGAGACTGAAATTACAATCCATCTGATTATTAGGAGATATATTAATTGACCCTGGTTTAACTAATCCTCCTAACCTAATCCTTTCATCCTCATTGACATCTTCAAGTTCAGAAATTGTCACAAATCGAACTAATCCTGATTTAGCTTGGTCTGGGTTAAAGGTAATCCATGAGATCCATATCACAGCTAAAAAGGAAAAAGTTAAGATCGTAATAGGTATTTTATTCATAAAATTAACATTAGTTAAAAACCTGTATTCTCTTGCCACTCACCAAATTCTTTTTTCATCTCCGTGATTATTTCTCCAAGTGTAACATGTGATTTAGCCGCTGATATGAGAACAGGCATTAAATTTTCATTTGTTTTGCATGCTCTTCGAATTGATTTTAGAGAGGAAGAAACAGCAGTATTATTTCTCGATTTTTTTAAAATTTTTAGCTTTTCAAGTTGTTTATTTACAGCATTTGGATCAATCTCTAGGATAGGAATATCTAATTCTTCATTTTCTTTAACAAATTTATTTACTCCGACCACAATTCTTTTATTTTCATCAACCTTTCTTTGATATTCAGAGGCAGATTTGGCAATTTCGCGTTGAAAATAACCTTGCTCTATTGCGGGTATTACCCCTCCAAGGTTATTTATTTCTTCAAAATATTCTTCTACATCTTTTTCTATTTCATCGGTTAGATGCTCTATAAACCAAGAACCACCTAATGGATCGACTACATTTGCAACACCAGTCTCATAGGCTATTAACTGTTGAGTTCTTAGAGCAATTTCAGCAGCTTTTTCAGTTGGCAGTGCTAATGTTTCATCCATACTATTAGTATGTAAACTTTGAGTACCGCCTAGAACACCCGCAAGAGCTTGAAAGCTTGTTCTGGCAATATTTATTTCTGGTTGCTGTGCTGTTAAACTACAGCCTGCAGTCTGAGTGTGAAAACGGCATTTCAAAGAACGATCGTTTTTTGCACCATATTTTAACTTCATATGTTTCGCCCATATTCTTCGAGCAGCACGAAATTTTGCTATTTCCTCAAAAAAATCTAAATGAGAATTGAAAAAAAATGACAACCTTGGCGCAAATTCATCGACATTCAAACCTGCTGCTATACCGTGCTCAACATAAGCAAAGCCATCAGCAAGAGTAAAAGCAAGTTCTTGGGCAGCAGTTGACCCAGCTTCACGTATATGATATCCGCTTATTGAGATAGTATTGAATTTTGGCATATGATCGCTACAATAAGTCAACATATCTGTAACTATTCGCATTGAAGATTTTGGAGGAAAGATCCACTCTTTTTGAGCAGTGAACTCTTTTAAAATATCATTTTGGAGGGTGCCCTGAAGCTTTTTCAAATCGAGACCTTGATTTTGCGCTGTAGCAATATAAAAAGCTAATAAAATCATAGCAGGACCATTGATTGTTTGTGATACAGATATAGCACCAAGATTAATTCCTGAAAATAAAATCTCCATCTCAGGTAATGAAAATACATTTACACCACATTTTCCTACCTCTCCTTCGGAAAGCTGATGATCAGGGTCATATCCCATAAGTGTTGGCATATCATATGCAACAGATAAACCGGTTTGACCATTTTTCATTAATGATTTAAATCTGATATTGGTTTCTTCGGGGGTTCCAAATCCCGCAAATTGTCTCATTGTCCATAGTTTTCCCCGATATAAATTTGAATGAACACCCCTAGTGTATGGGTATTCTCCAGGAAATCCCAATTTTTCTAAGTAATCATTTTTTATGTTTTTAGGAAAATAGCATGGATCTATATTTTTTCCTGATATTGTTTCGAAATCTACATCTCGAGTTGGAGATTTTTTCGAGCCAATCTCCCAGTTTTTTAATTTATCTGACATTTAAACTTTTGTTGCAAAGTTAGGATTTTGTTTGTATTCCTGAGATATAAAATCAGCAATTCCTTTATCATATAGTCCAAGAGCAGATAAGATCTCGTCTCTTGATCCATGCTGAACAAACTTATCTGGCATACCTACCTTCTTAAACTTTCCTTTGAATCCAGACTCTAGCAAATACGATGCTACGGAATCACCAAAACCTCCATTTATCGTGCCTTCTTCGATGGTAAAAACATGATCAAATTTGTTCACTAAATCATCTAAATATGAGTAGTCTAATGGTTTAATAAATCTACAATTAACGACCTCAGAATTAATTCCATTAAAGTCAAGTATTTCAGAGGCTTTTAACGAAACAGATACCATTGAACCAACAGATAGTATCGCAATATTTGACCCAGGCTTTTCTACAGTCCAAGAACCTATACTAACTATCTTCTCATCATATTTTTTATCAAAAATTATAGAAGAAGCTTTCGGGTACCTGATTGCAAAAGGTTTATCGGCGACTGATAGTGCGGTATGAAGCAATATTCTGAATTCGTTACCATCTTTTGGTGCCGTTAGAATAAGACCTTGAACACATCTAAGGTAGGCAATATCAAGCGCTCCATGATGAGTAGGCCCATCTTCACCTGCAATCCCTGCTCGATCAAGACAAAAAATAACTGGCAGTTTCTGTAATGCCACATCATGGACTATATGGTCATATGCACGTTGTAAAAATGTAGAGTAAATAGCTACAATCGGTCTGTATCCCTCAGTTGCTAAACCAGCAGAAAAGGTAACTGCATGACCTTCTGCGATACCCACATCATAATACTTCTTGGGGAATCTTTTCGAATATTCAACCAAACCAGTTCCCTCTCTCATGGCCGCAGTTATACAAACGGTATCATCTCTATGTTCGGCTAATTCACACACTAAAGATCCAAAAACATTCTGAAAAATAGGAGCAGGTTTTATTTCATTTTTTGATTTATTTGTTTTTGCCATTTTTCCGTTAGGTTTAACAGCATGAAATTTGACTGCATCTATGTGATATTCTTCTCTTTCGTTTGAATTGTTCAACATACCTTGTCCCTTTTTAGTCAGGATATGAAGCAAAACAGGAGCTTGTATATCTTTGATATTGTTTAATGTATTCATAACCTCATCTAAATCATGGCCATTAATTGGACCAAAATATCTAAACCCTAGTTCTTGGAAAAGCATACCGGGAACAATCAAGTTCTTCAAAGTTTCATCAATTTTTTTTATGAAAGATCTGGTCGCAGATTTTCCCATTGGAATTATTCCTGTGCTATCCCACACAATATTCCTTACTTTATTGTAGAGTGGATTTGAAATCATTCTGGTAAAATACTTAGATAATGCACCAACGTTAGGACTTATAGACATTTCATTATCATTTAGAATAACCAAAATTTGCCTTCCTAGATGGCCAGCATTATTGATGCCCTCAAATGCCAAACCACCAGTCATTGAACCATCTCCAATTATAGCAGCAACTCTATAATTATCATTGCTTTGAAATCTTGCTTCTGCCATACCTAAGGCAGCAGAAATTGAGGTCGAAGCATGACCAGCTCCAAAGGAATCATAATCACTTTCTGATCGTTTTAGAAATCCACTAATCCCGTCATATTTTCGAATGGTTCGAAATTCTTTAAATCTTCCAGTTATAATTTTATGGGCATATCCTTGATGCCCAACATCCCAGACTAGTTTATCTTTAGGGGTATCGAATAAATAATGTAGAGCTACAGTAAGCTCAATCACACCAAGTGTTGGTGCTAAGTGTCCTCCGACTTGAGTAACGGTGTCTATAATATATGATCTTAACTCATCGCATAGTTCTTGTAATTCTTCCGTTGAAAAATTTTTAATATCTTCAGGTGATTTAATTTTTGGCAAATAATTTAAATTCATCTATGAGTAATTTTTTTTGTAATACACTGAGCTTTTCGAATCAAATAATATTTTATGAAATATCCCAACTTCATCTAATTCAGGATGAAAAGCCAGTCCTAAAAAGTGCTTTTCAAGAACTGCAACTGGAGAGTCATTGTATTTTCCGATAATACTGACCTCACTACCTGTAGAAGTTATTTTAGGAGCTCTTATTAACGATGTTGTTCTAGTAAAAGAATTCTTCGAGCCTATTTTATACTCTATCTGTAACTGTCTCGATTCGATTTGCCTGCCATATGCGTTTCTGTCAATCTCAACATTAATAAACCCTAGAGGTTTTACACGATCATCAGTTACTATTTTAGCCATTAGTATTAGCCCCGCACACGTTCCCATAATTGGTTTATTTTCCCCAAATTTAATCAAAGAATTCCTTAAATCAGAAGAATCTATTAACAAAGATATTGTTGTAGACTCACCGCCAGGTATTATGAGACCATCTAACTGTTCCAGATCATGTCTCTGCTTCACCGAGCAGCTAGAAATTCCAATGTTTTTTAGAGCTCTATGGTGTAATGCAAAATCACCCTGAAGCTCAAGAACGCCAACCTTAATTACCAACCCCTCTCTTGCAATCTTTCTTCTTTTGGTATTTCAGACATATCTAAACCCTTCATTGCTTTTTTCAAACCTTCACTTGCAGATGCAACTCTATCGGGATCATTATAATGAGTAGTAGCCTCAACAATTGCCTTTCCTCTAGCCTCCGGATCATCACTTTTAAATATCCCAGAACCTACAAACACCGTTTCAGCACCTAACTGCATCATCAGTGATGCGTCGGAAGGCGTTGCAATTCCTCCAGCAGCAAAATTAGGTACAGGTAATTTCCCATTTTTTGCAACCATTTGAATTAAATGTAATGGCGCAGCTAGGTTTTTTGATTCTGCTACAAGCTGATGTTCATCCAATGTCTTTAATCTTTTAATTTGAGATACAATTGTTCTCATATGGCGTACAGCTTCAACTATGTTACCACTACCAGCTTCACCTTTAGTTCTGATTAAGGCAGCTCCTTCACCAATTCGCCTTAGGGCTTCTCCTAGATCCCTTGCACCGCAAACAAATGGTATTTTAAAATCGTGCTTCCAAATATGATTATGCTCATCTGCAGGAGTCAAAACTTCGCTTTCATCAATAAAGTCTATTTCCAATGTTTCAAGAACCTGCGCTTCAGCAAAGTGACCAATTCTACATTTAGCCATTACCGGTATCGATACAGCTGCTTGAATACCTTTGATCATTTCAGGATCACTCATTCGTGAAATACCGCCATCTTTTCGTATGTCTGATGGGATTCTCTCTAATGCCATCACAGCGCAGGCACCGGCATCCTCTGCGATTTTAGCTTGCTCAGGTGTGGTTACATCCATGATGACGCCTCCCTTAAGCATCTCCGATAGCCCTACTTTAATATCAAATGAACCTTTTGTCATAGATTACTTCCTTTTCAGTAATATTACCGATTTTTTTTATTTCATTAATTACTTTATCAATTATGTCATCTGGAGTTGAGGCACCTGCAGAAACTCCGACAGTTTTACAATGATCAAACCAAGTATTTTCTAAATCAAATTCTGAGGTAACTTGATATGACCTTTTATTTCTTTCTTTAGAAAGTTGCGTAAGACGTTTTGAATTCGCACTGGTGAAAGAACCAATAATAATCATAACGTCACAATTAACAGCTAAGTCTTTTATTTGCTCATGGTTACGCCTAGTTGGGAAACAAATAGTGTTTACGAAACGAAGATCAAATACTTTTTCAACAAGAACATCAAGTATTTCTCTGACATTTTCAATCATTTGAGTTGACTGACTTACAACTCCAGCTTTCCTAATTTTTCTTAATCTGATTGCTTCATCTTTGTTTGCAACGATTATAGGGTTTTTTACTTGAGCAGCTATCGCAACAACCTCATCATGACCATGATCTCCAATTATGATACATTTTCGACCTTCCTTATCTAGCTCTTTAATATCTTGGTGAATTTCAGTAACAAGGGGACAGGTTGCATCTACAATATTTATATTTTTCTTTTTTGCTTCTTCCCAAACGGATGGGGAAGTTCCATGAGCTCGAAAAAGAACCGAAGAATCTGCTGGGATATCATCTAAAGATCCTACAACTTTGGCTCCGGCGGCATCCAAATCTTCAACAACTTTTTCATTATGTACGATTGTACCAAGCATATAGACCTTCCCTTCTTTATCAACAGTCTCATATGCAAGGTTTACAGCATCTCTCACACCGAAGCAATAACCAGAATCTTTTGCTAGAAAAATCTTCAAATTAATTTCCTACTTTCGTTCTTATTAATTGTTTAATGTCACCAAGCAAACCATTTTTAAAACTTAGGATACTTTCTTCAACCTTTGCACCAGCTGCATAAGCATGACCACCTCCACCTAAATAATTCGCTAGATCTCTTACCTTTAATTTACCTTTTGATCTAAAATTGATTCTACAGGAATTAACACCAGTTTCCATAATCATCATAGATATTTCAACACCTCTGATGGATCTAACCATATCTGAAAAACCATCTACATCTTTTACCCCAGCTTTCGCTTTTTTAATCATTTTTTCGCTAACCTCAAACCAAGCAAACATCCCATTAAATTCATAATTTATTTCAGCTAAAACTAATCCTAAAAGGTTCATTCTTTCAGGTGAACTATTTTCATATACATGCTGATAAATCTTGTAAGTTTTTACACCTTTATTTAGACTTTCAATCGCTATGTCATAACACTTTTTATCTGTATTACTATATCTAAAACAACCAGTATCTGTCATGACAGCTGTGTAAATACCATCACATATATTTTTTGTAAGAGGTTTCTTCCTGGCCTCGATTAAATAATCATAAACCATACATCCCGTTGCGGCTGCTTTTAAATCAACAATATTATAGTGGAATTTATTTGAATCTGGATGAGGATGATGATCTATGTTTAATGTTGCAAGATTATTCTTAATTATAAAATCTCTTATAGATCTAGTCCTTTTGAAATCTCCTACATCAAATATTATAATTAGATCCACGTTTATTAACCAACTATCATGGATTCGACTATCATACTTTTCAAAAATTTCGCCTTTGTTTAGAAAATAATAATCTTCAGGGATAGGTGAATAATTTATTATTCTAACATCTTTCCCTACATCCAAAAGATGATAATAGAGCGCCATCTCAGAACCCAAACCATCACCATCAGGATTTTCATGAGTAGTTAGGGCTATCCTATTAGCTTTTGAAATTACTCTATCAACTTTACTCCAATTAATTGGAACATTATTATAGTTCATTTGAAGTTTTGTTTTTCCACATATTTTCTTTTTGTCCTTTTTTTGAATTAGCATATCTCGCAAGAACAAACAAATAGTCAGATAGTCTGTTTAGATATGGTATATGATTATTATCTAATTTTAAATTAACCGTTACGACTTGCCTTTCAGCATGCCTACACTCAGTACGGGCAAGATGAAGCCTTGACGCAAACTCTGTACCTCCTGGTAAAATAAATTCAGTCAATGGTTTCAAATTGTTGTTAATATCCTTTATTCTACTTTCAAGCCAATCTAGCCTTTCTATTTTTAATTTTTTATTCTCGAGACTTGGAACTGCTAGCTCAGCTCCTAAATCAAATAAATCATTTTGTATTTCTTTAAGATCATCCTTAAAAATATTATTTGCTTCAATCATAGACCAACCAATAGTAGAGTTTAAATGGTCAACAGCACCCATAGCATGAACACGAGGGTGGTCTTTAGATACTCTTTCACCCGAACCAATACTTGTTTTTCCTGAATCCCCTTTTTTGGTTACAATATTTGAAAGACGCATTTAAAAGAACAAGTACGTAACGATTATAAATAAAGGCATTAAGATTGGAATCGACCATTTGAAAAAATATCCAAAAAAACTAGGCATTTCTACTCCTGAAGATTCTGATATTGATTTAACCATGAAGTTAGGTGCATTCCCAATGTAAGTGTTTGCTCCCATAAATACAGCACCCATTGATATTGCCAAAAGAGTGTTATATTTTTCTGTCATCAAAATAGTGGCATCACCACCAGCTGTATTGAAAAAAACAAGGTATGTAGGAGCATTATCCAAAAAACTAGACAATATACCTGTTAACCAAAAATACATAATATTAACAGGTCCAGCTTCACTTGTTACCGATGCTACTACTGGGGCTAATGCTCCTTTAGTTCCAGCCTTTAAGATAGCAATTGCAGGAATGATAGTTATAAAAATTCCAGCAAATAATTTTGCAACCTCTTCAATTGGGAACCAAGTAAATTCATTTTTATTGCGAATTTCCATCGATGTCATTGTCCAACTAACATAAGTAAGAGCCAATAGAATAATGTCTCTAGTGATGTTTTGAAGTTCAACATCCACATAATAAATATTAAAAGATACATTTGGCTTCCAAAAACCACTTAATAAAACAGCAGCTATAACACCTAGAAGCAAATAAAGATTAAATGAGCCCTCTAAACCCAATGGTTTTTCATCTGATGTTTTTTCATATATAATATTTTCTTTATTGTATAAAAAGGAATCATAAGAGTAGAAAATTATCAATAATGATATAACCATGAACAGCATTGGAATAATCATTGATTTTGTAGTCCAAAAAAAATCTACCCCCTTCAAAAAGCCTAAAAACAGAGGTGGATCGCCCAACGGCGTAAGTGACCCTCCAATATTTGCAACTAAAAAGATAAAAAATACAATAATATGTGTTTTATTTTTTCTAAGTGCATTAGCTCTTATTAATGGCCTGATCAATAACATTGCAGCTCCTGTTGTACCCATCCAACTAGCGAGAACTGTACCAATCAGAATAATTAATGTATTAACAACAGGTGTTCCTACAAGGGAACCAGTTAACCTTACTCCTCCAGAAATAGTAAATAATGCAAGTAACAAAATTATAAATGGAATGTATTCGAGAAGAGACACGTGTAAAATTTCATACAGCGTGATACTTACCCCTTCTTTCATCAAAAAAGGTAGAATAAATGACACCCCCCAAAACAACGAAATCTTACCAAAATGATGATGCCAAATATCTGGTGCAACTAAGGGAAATATCGCAATTGAAAGTAAAATACCAACAAAAGGAACTATCCAAATAATTCCAAGATTCTCAGAACTACCATCTAGATGAGGGGCATGCCCCATGCCATTATCACCAGCGATTAAAATGGTTGAAAAAAAAGCCAACATTAATAAAATACTTCTTATCATATACTTTTATTTTTTTATTTAAACTAACTTTTAATTTAACAAAATTTCCGTTCAATTATATTCAAGTTTATTTTATAAATTTATATATATTTATCAATCAATATTTTTTGAAAAATGAATTTTATTTTTAGTATAATAATATTTTCAATAGCAGTTGTTTCAATGTCGATTGGAGTAATTTTTAACAGAAAACCATTATCAGGGTCTTGTGGGGGGAATAACCAAGATAGCAATTGCGATATATGTGGAAACCAACCTAAGAAATGTGATAATCCAGAAATAAACTTTAATAATCAGTAATATTATATTTATTCTTTGTTAAAAAAGAAT
>MDSZ01172524.1_pt1 | contig 21553 bp, 5 predicted proteins | sample 811201 | NCBI WGS metagenome assembly MDSZ01 (sample SAMN05326647, study PRJNA326480) | marine metagenome | isolation source: seawater | place: Indian Ocean: North | collected 2010 | reverse complement strand
ATTAAGAAAGTCAAGCACTTTTTGAACTTTATCTTTGGGTGTTTTTTCTTTTTTGATGTCGATGAATCCCATATCGAGAATTTTCTTATCTTGTGTGAATGCATATCCGACAGTTGTTGTCGATGCATCTAATCCTAATGTAACCATATTTTTTCCTTTAATCGTCTAATTTAACTTTAAAAATCAATCGAACATCCTTTCTAGTCATAATTGGTTGTGGGTATTTAGCTATAATAACGGGTCTTGGGTCTATTAAATTATTTAAATGTTGATAATGTGGAGAATTTGGATAATTTCTATATAATCCTATTGTTGTAATCATTGGGCCCCAATTACCTGTAATACTACCACTCGCTAATTCTGTTAACAAAAATGGAGATTGTGAATGAGTAAGATATGCAGATGAAGATGTATTTGTACTCAACCTACGAGAAGTTGGATTATTTGTATAATTAAATTCACCTGGATTAACACTAACTACATATTCTGTTGTAAATATTTCTTGTTCCGATTTAAATTTGAAAGAACTTCCTCCATCTGTAAAAATATCAGTATAATTAATACTAGCTACTCCACCACCAAATCCTTTTGATTGTGAAAATCCATCAGAAGATGATATTGGCGGTAAGTTATCTACAAAATGATATGGTCTGTCTGGTTTTCTATCATTTGTCATATTAATTGTAGGGACTACACCTCCAGAAACAGATGAAGAAAATACTTTTGCAGAACTTGTACTCCAAAAAATTTCATTTATTTTTTTAGAAGCTGATAACGCATTTAAAAAATGAGAAGCTGAAGTATGAGAACTATCAGGAGCAGAACAACTTACAAAATATTTTATAGTTGTTGTATCTGTTAAAGCACCACTTAACATATTGGCACCTGTAACATGAAATGTTAATGATGTAGATAAATCACTACTTGATATATAAAATTTATCATTTAAATCTACATTTTTAACTTTCATACTAGCGGTTGATGGTGTGTGTGAATAAGAACCAGTATCAGTTATTGTAGCTATTCCAAGATTATAAAATATATTTCCAATGTAATTATCGGAAGATGATGGATGATTATTACTGTGAGATATAGCACTACCACTTACATATAAATTTCCATAACCATCATCCTTCAAAATGGGTTTAATGGTGTTATTCCCCTGCATATAATGTCCAGTTATAGTGACACTTTTTCTTTTTATAGCTTCACCAAAATACTCTTGTGGAATGTTTATAACTGAACCTGATGAATGAAATTTATTTCTGTGTTGGGGGATTTCTCTATATTGTGAACCTAATGTATAATTATCATGTCCTAAATTAAAGATAGTTGTATTTAAGGAATTAGAATATTCACCACTAAGAGATGTACTTAAATAAAAATTAAATCGCAAAGAAGTCCAATAACTTCCTGATTCATTGGGAATTTTAGTATCACCTGTAGTTCGGAGAGAACCCGACCTATAACCTACAACATTGTATCCTGCAGAAGATGTATATAAAGTATACTCTTTATGAACTATAGAAGAGTTTCTTGATACATCGTTCTGATTAATTGGTTTCCATATAGACATATCATGGTATTAATAAGTTAACTTAACTTTTATAGTCGCTTCTGTTCCATAATTTTTTTGAACAGGAGTACTTAACTTACCAACCGCTACTAATTCGTGTTGTCCACCACCACCTGCTGTATATAAACCAACTGTAGTAATATAAACTTGTGGATCTCCAACCATCAATGGATGTCTAATGATAGAATCAGAACCACTCACAAATGTTGGATTGTTAGTAAAGTTAAAGTCATTTGCTAAAGCTCTACAAAAATAAGACTTAGTTGTTTGGTCTTCTTCACCTCTAAGTGTTTGTGTTCCTTTTTCTAAAGCATGTACTAACTTTATAGCATTGTCAGCATTTCCATCATTTCTTATATCATCGTTAAGTCCATTAACCAATTGTGTTGCTAATAAACCAGGATTAGAAGATGTTCTATAAGTTTCACTCCCACCTAAACTTTGAGATAATACTTTTCCAGATAAAACCATAATACCCATGTTCGGATAAAAATGACCATAGTAAGGATTTCCCATATTAGAGCTGCCGTTAACACCACCTAAATTAGTTCCCATAGTTAAACTTGAACTAAGAACTCCTTCAGAACCACTTAAAATATTGTATCTTGGCCCAACAGCTGTTTGAGTAGCTGCTGTAAAATCACTGTCATCGGTTAATTTAACTAGTTTGTCACCAGCACCCAACCACGAACCACTCAACTGAATTGTAAAATTCTTACGATTAAGTCTGTCTTTCATCCTTGATCTTTCAGCAACAATGATATAGACATTTTCTTCAGCTTCTGTAGTACTGTTGATAAAGAAATTTCCATTGGGATCATCTAAAAGTAAACTTGCAAATTGTTTATAAATAGCTTTAGTTTCACGAGGTTGAGCATTAGCTGTAGAACCTGAGCCACTAACATGACCATAAGTTACACTCAATTGATCTTCACTACTATATTGTAAGTTATAATAATAATTTTTTTGTGTAGCAGAAAGTGATGCAGTAACTAAATTACCACCTGCTAACGAACCCTTGTTCCCCGTAAAAAACCCAGTAGTTACTTTACTTGTGTTAGTTATTACATCCGTACTCGGTGTAATTGTTCCATAAGTTGCCATTTAAATCTCCTCCTGTATTATTCTAAACATTTGCTGAAACTGTCACTGTTGTTGTTGTTATAGCTCCACTCATAAATCCTTCGATTGTCATATGAACTTGTTTTTGTGCTGTTAAACCTGATTGAGCTTTTACTCTCAAGAATGAAGAATTTATAATTTCAATATAATTAGGTATCTCTGTTTGAGTTGGATATTCTATAGCAGTACCAGCTAAATCTACAATTGTACCATCATGACCGTCGATAATAATAGCTGATGTATCAGGAATTCTCCAATTAAATCCTGTTTCATCATTATAGTTACTTATTGATGGGGTTATATTAGCTGTTACTGTAGTATTACTTAAACTATAAGTGGTTGGATCTAATGTAATTACTGGCATATATTCTGTATTTGGATTCAATGTTAACAATTTATATCTCATCATTGCACTGTCATCAGGAACAGCTTCAATCTGAGGTGTCATTGTAATCGTATTCCCATACCCAGTAGAACCACTTAAAGAAGCAGTATCCCATAGACTATAATCTATTCCATCGTCACTTAAAGCAAAATGACTAATACTAAGATTACCACCCGGTTCTGATAAAATTCGTCTTCCATGTTTTGTTAAAATTGCATCTACAACTATTGTATCACCATTTAAATATCCCATTATTATCTCCTAATTCAAAAATTGAAATGTTTATAAACTTTATTATTTACAGCATTTAAACAATATAATTCATATATAAATATAGAATTATACAAAAAAACCAATTAATTTTTAACCATCTCCTTCAATACCTTCTTCATTTGTATTCCAAATTCCATCTCCAGTGTTAGAACCACCAACTGAACCAGTTGCAACTGAACTACTTGGATTCCAATCAACATATGTTGGATCCCAAAATGATTCAGTTGTATCTGATGTTGTTCCTTCATAAAATAAATGTCTTATACCTGGTCCCTCTTTAGATGATGGAAAATTAGTATGATGATTATCTGGATACAATAAAGTTCCTTTTGGTTGAATATCACCAGTACTAGCATCTATATACTCTGTAGATGATGTTGCAAAATAAGCAGTTCTTCCCATTGGCTTTCCTGCTATAGGTGTAGAAGAACTCCAATGCATTGGTGTACCCTTTGTTACTATACGATATGACCTATGAGTTGATTTTTCAGGAACAAAGGATGCTGAATTAACTATTCTTCTACGATGAAAAGTAATATCATCTGTAAAATCCAATACAAGAACCGAAGAAGTTATAAGATTAGATCCCGAACCTTCGAAACTAAATATGTCTTTAAAAGATGCTGACATAACTTCAGAATCACCTATATCATGGAATACAAATTGTCTTTCAAAATAAGCATTATTATACCGATTGACATTTGAACTACTAGCATTGTATCCAGTACCACCAGATATATGTCTCATATTCATATGCCATAAATTATCTAATCCATATCCATGGTTACTAAATAAATCAAATGTTTCTCCAACAGGATAACTACAAGACACTATAGTTTTATAAGGTCTAAATAGTTCAGAAGTAAAATTAGCACCCATGGAATGAGAATAAGTACCACTAGGTGAAGAAGAACCACTTCTATTATAATAAAGATGAATAGCAGAACCCGAATATGGTCTAAATAATATACTATTAGATACATGATATAATCCAGAATCAAATTCTTTATATCCTGCTTCCACTACTGTAGGACTTGTTCCTGTTAATCCAGCGGGAGCTGTTTTAGGTACTCCATTTGGAGCAACAGACCTATTAAAAATACCAGCTCCTGATATGGGTAAATTGTATGAACCAGTAGCACCATTTGTAATTAATTCAACTTTTGTAACTGGTTTTCTCATTCCCTCGAGACCAGTAGAGTTAAAATATGATGATGTTATTGGTAACGCCATAGCAGTAGATTTGTATGAACCTTCTAATTTAATAGTAAGACCATTATATGTCGCGGTAATCCATTCATTTTTAAACACTTCGTTAATTTTATTAGTTAAAGCAAAATTTGTTGATGTTATTTTCTGAGATGCACCTGAACCAGTTCCATTACCTACATATTTTACAGTAGCAGTATCAGCTGGGAAATCTGAAGAACTTAATGACATAGTTAATACAAATCTGATTGATGTTTTTCTATCACTTGATGACATTATTACATGTGGAGATTCATCACCTAAATCGACCCCACCAAATGTTAAATTAGTTAATGTTCCACTTGGAACAGAACTCGCACCAACAGAAGCGGATACAAACATAAAACTTCCAGATTCAGGCCTTGAAGCACTATTGAACATAATAAAATCTGTTGCATTACTTTCACTAAATTGAGTTTTAACTCCATTATTTATAGCTTCACTAGCACTAACTGCTATCATATAATCTTGAGCAGTGGAATCTATTGTTGAACCTGTTGTAAAATATACTTTAAATTCACCATATTGTGCTCCACCCATTCCTATATCACCACTTTCACTAATATTATTAAATGTACCAGCTCCTGATACTGGTATATTATAAATTGGATTATTATTTGATGATGATAATTTTAATTTTCTACTACCTGTGATTGAATCACCATGTGTTGCGTGCATTAATCCTATTTCAGAAGCAGATATAAAAGGAAATAAATTGTCTGATACATGATGAGATGCTCCGTTTTTAACTGCTGTTGGTGTACCAAATACTTCATTTACTTTACGAGCAGCATTTCTCATAGTATGTGAAGTAGTTGATTCACTTACAAAATATTTGACAAAAGCGGTATCATCTGCTACTGCTGTTCCATCATATGGTATAGTAGAAGAAGAACCTGTTACTTTAAATTCATAACTCTCATGAGGAAATATATCACCAATGAGGTTTGTACTTCCAGTTATAAAGAAAGAATCACCATCAGTTATATTAGTCGTTGTTGTTATAGAACCAGTGGCTAATCGTTGTGGTTTAACTGTTCTACTTGCGATAGATGTTCCTGCACCACTATGTAAATAAAATCCTACTGTATCAAATGTACTTGAACTTATAAAGAAATTGTTTACAGGATTTGTAGCTGTGTTTGATGTTGTTTGTACATCATCACCAATTCCCGTTTGGCCACTCGTAAATCCCGACCCACTTCCTACACTTATAGCTCCTGTAAAATGTGCTCCGCCACCTATAAGATAACCATCATTAAAAGTAAATTCTCTTTTTCTTATGATGTGATAACTAGCTGAATGTGGAGTTATTAATATACTACTACCACTAATTTTATATGAACCACTTGGGGTATCTATCATTGGTAAACTTGATGAGTATGGTTGTACTATTTGAGTACTACCACTAATTTTATATGAACCACTGTCATTGTTACCCCACTCATATAAATCTAGTGTACCTGAATGTGGTGTAAATAATTCACTACTACCACTTAACTTATATGAACCACTATTATTGTTACCCCATTCATATAAATCTAATGTACCTGAATGTGGTGTAAATACCTGACCACTTCCACTCAATTTAAACGAACCACTATCATCATTCCCCCAAGCATACATATCTAAGGTTCCTGAGTGTGGAGTAAATAAAATACTACTACCACTCATTCGATATGAACCAATAAGATTAAACTCACCAGTATCATGTAATCTTGACTTTTCATGTAATTGTAAAGTGCCACTGTAAGGTTGTATAAATGTGCTACTTCCACTCATTCTAAATGAACCAATTAAATTATTTGAACCAGTATCATGTAGTCTTGAATTTTCTATAAATGGTATACCACCACTATAAGGAGTTATAAAAGCTGACTCAGACATATTTAATATAAATAATTCTTTATTATGATATCCTCTTTGACCACTTATAATTGAACCACTATCCTCATAATACATATTTAATGTATTTCCTTCAAAAACATTAGAGTTTAAAGAGGCACTCGTTTCATAACTTCCTCGTTTATTTCTCTCTAATATAGTAGGTTCTAAAAGTATACCAACTTTTGTTGAAGGTATTCTTCCAGGTAATAAATTAGTTATTGAATCTAATAAGGAACTATTAAATGTACCAGCGTTTACATCTATAAATTTATTAACATCAATTTTTATACCTTCATATACTGAATCTCTTAAACTGTCTAACTCACTGTATGAAGATGAAAACAGATTTCTAGGTGCCGCGAAATAATCACTAATATCTATATCAGGTAATTGATTAATTATATAATCATTTAATTTAGCATTAACTGATTTATTTAAATTTAATTTTACTGAAGTTATTCTTTTAGCTTCACTATTTTTAATCGTTCTGTCATAGACAGTCTTAACACTTCTCTTTGTAGGGTTCAAAGGTCTAATAAATTCTCTTGGAGGATCTACTAAGATTTTATTATCGTTGACTTGTTCTTGAGAATTTCCTCTCAATCCAAATTGTACTATTTCTAATTCTTGTACATTGTATCGAGAACAACTAGAATTTCCAGTAGCTTGTTTCCAAGTTTTTGAATAGTCTTTTTTATTTAATGTATTTTCCCAAGTAGTATATTCTTTGGCTTTTGGTCCTCTTGTATTCGCATCATATATTTTTGTATTAGAAGTTTCTAATTGTTTATTATAATTTTCATTTAATCTATATCTATAAATTAAATTATCTCTTGATGAATCAATTGTATTTCCAATAAATGATTCTTTATTTAAAATATGTTGTTTAAATTTAGATGCACTTAAGTTTTCATTCCAAACTCTAAATTCTGCAACTGAACCTGTCATATTATCACCAATAACAAGGTTACCACTATGTTTAGATGCTAAATATGGAAAATAAGATGATGTTAACGAACCAGTTCCAACAAAATTAGCATTTGAACCAGAACCCCACCCATCTTTATATCCACCATATACAGACATAGAAGCTGAAGTCATATATTGAATAGAATCACCGTCCTGCATACCAACATATAAATTATATGATTGAGTAACTGAAGATGATTGAGGCAGACTAGCACTAGATCTAAATAATGCTACATTCCACAACTGACCATTATTAATTGGAAGGTAAGATGTTGAACAAGATAATGCATTAGTCACTAAACCAGCACCCATTGAACTAGAACCATTAGCAATAGAATTTAATCTAAATTCTAATTTTGAACTAGTTGTATTAGTTCCTTCTGGTATAATTCTTAAATCCCATAAATCTCCATGGCCACTACCACTACTTTTTACAATGGTTTGTTTATTTTTTGTATTAGCTGTATTAATTACAAATTCTAAACCCTCACCATTAGCTCCATTAGTCCACCAGTCAAGATGAAGTTTTTTGTTATTTGATGGGTTAATAGGTAATGAATAAAACATTCTACCTTTATCACTTACAAAATGAACATTATCTGTTTCTCGTGATATTCCACCCATCATGGTAGAAACATCATTTTTAATTACAGCGGGATTTATTTCTTCATTAGAACCTCCAAGTTCTTGAATACCCACTCTATCTGATGGATAACCATAAGTGTTTAATAAAGCATTAATACTATTTAATGTTCCTTTTGTTTTATAGATGTAAATTATATTATTTATAACTTTTGTCCAAGTTTGAAATTTAACATCCTCTAATGTGCCTTTACCCGCTGTGATTTCACTAAAATAATTTTCTAAACTTCCAGTATAAGGATTAATAAAATCCCAACCTAAAGTGTTTCCTAATACAGGAAGTAAATTTTCAGGAGTAGTCTCATTTTCTGTATATTTTCTACTATACAAATTGGGAAAAGCATCGATATAATTTCGTAATAAATCAAAATGTTCTCCAATCATATGTAAAAATGTTTTTAAATCATCATAATCACTACCCTCTTGTACATAGGATGGTAAATTGTTAACTAAACTGTGTATATTTTTTTCATCAAATTCTTCAGCTCTTTTTAAATTGCTATCATACCAACTAGTCCATTCAGCTGAACTCATTGATACTACATTTCCAAAAGGAAGAACATTCTCTGGATTATAATAAGTAACTTTTACATCAGTTATAAATGATTGTGTTGTTTCATTATTATCTAAAGCACTATATTTTTGAGAAGATGTAAAATTAATTGGAAAAAAGTCTCCAGCTGGAGCCATAACAGCATATCTTTTATCTTGTGTATTTAATAAAGAAGCACTAGTATAAACTGCTGGTGTTAATATTCTACCATATTCACCACTACTATCTTTTAATTGATATGAACCTTTAGGTCCAGAATTGTTTGATGCTGTAAATACTTGAGAACCTGAACCATTACTTGAACTTAATATTTCACAAAAACTTGAACCACCTTCAAAAGCTGCATCTACATCATACATTAATCCAACATCAGCATAATCTTCAGGTAAATTAATGTGTATATCATTTAAAGAACCTGTTGGTCTCCAATACGACATTGATGTTACATAAATATATCTTCTATATTCACTACCAGTAGATTGAGGTGCTTTAGAAACACTTAAATGTTGAGCATCATGAGGTAAAGAATATCTATCATAAGACTGATATCCCATAAGTCCATCATTATCTGTTGTAACTTCAGCATTACTACCACTATAATCTTGATTAGATTGTGTATAATGTGGAATTACATCTTTTGAGGTAGAAATACTTGATTGATATGTACCACCCCCACCTCTCATCAAGAATGACAAGTAAACAGAACCACTGTAATTAAAGAAAGGAGCTTCTTCAGCTAAATAAGTATTTGAAAATAAAGGAGCATTTTGATAATTACCAAGCTCTCCACCAGTCTGTCCTCCAGCATCAGTTGTATTTCCCAATCTTAATTTATAAACAGTGTTAAATCCATCAAATCCTGTATTAGATATTCCTGATGATGATAAAGTTGTTATATACTTAGTTCCTCCAGTAGCACCAATACTACCAACAGTATCTATTGTACTCGGATTGAATGGGAATGGTTTAGCATAATTTTTTCCCAAACCAGGTGCAGAAGCAGTAGTTTTATTTTGTCCATCATAGTACATAAATTTTTCATATGGAGTAAAATTATTTTTTATGTCCGTAATTTTATCAAATAAAATTTTTCTTTCTTTTATAACACTTCCACTATGAGAAGCTCCTGCTAAAGAACTACTAGTTGTACTAGAACCCACTCTAAATGAACCTGATATTGTTCTAAGATGCCCTTCAATATCCTCAACTTTTGATTTAAAATTTATTAGTTTCTGTTTAGCAGAACCAAAGAATGTATGATTTGAAAAATCATTATAATCTACTTGTAAGTTTATATCCTTTTCTTTTAGTCTAGATGTTACTTTATCTAAAATTTCTTGATTCATACTAGAACTTACTAAAAGTTCATCTCTATTCTGATAACTATCTAAAACTGTATCAGCATTTTCATTAACATAAGAAAAATCATCATCTTCTTCTAATGGCCCACCAATTATAGCTCTACTTATATTACTTACATAAATTATTTTTTGTGCTTGAGTGTTAATTATTTCTCTAGCAACAATAACTTCAGACAATACTCCAATATCATTAGGTAATGGTTGATTTAGTCTAGCTAATAAAGTAGGATTAACTGGATCTGTAAGATTATCAAAAGTAAAATTAACAACTGGTATATTCCTACCTCTAGTTATTGCTAAAACATGGTCAAAATTATATTGTCCATCTTCTTTCCAAGCAATACTGTCTTCAAAAATTCCTTGAAAATCTCCTGCTGAATTTGGAAAATTAGCACCCATCATTGGTACTGGGTCATTAGAATTGACTAATAATGATAATCTAACCTCTTTTCTAGAAGGTGAAATTTGTTTAACTAAAAATCTTGGGTTTTCTATACTATTTAAAAAGTCAGTAGGTACACCACCATCTAATCCAACACCATCAGTATACATGTCAACAACTGTATTTCTCATAAAATCAAATTGTAATGTATAATTTCCAGAAGCTACTGTATTTTTGTCTAAAATTTCATTTGGTTTTAAATACCACTGACCAGTTTCTTCATTTTGATATATTTTCAGTTCAGGTTCATCAGTACCATTTAATGGTTTGTTTGAAAAAAATTCGTAGTTTTGATAAATCCCAGTTTCATTAAATATACTTAATCGTATATAATCTCCATAACTTTCATCAAAAATATGAGCAGAACTCTCATCTGCATGTAAAATGAGATCTAATTGATTTTTTTTATAATTTTCTATTTCTCTTGGCATAAAATTAAATTACTCCATCCGAATCACCTAAAACCGGCCTTTTTATAAGTGCATCTCTACCTATTCGTATACCCTTTTCTGGTTTACTCATACCATAATCACCTATTATAATACCTTGATTACTATTACCACTTGTATCTCTTACAGATAATCCATCTGTAAATCCTGGATTTAATTCAATTAGACATTGTCTACTTAAATTTAAATCGTATGAGTCATTTATAAATATAGAACCTACTGAAGAATCTAACGAAAATTTATTTGAAGTTCCATCCCAATATTCATTTAAATCAGTGTAATAACTAATAATCTTATCTTGACTGTCTAATTCTATTTCTAATAAATCTGCTAATGAATATGCTGATGTGAAAAATCTTGTTTGCCATAAATCTACCCTACCAAGATGTTGTCCTAGTTCATCATTAGTGTAAGATAGATAAGCATAAGATTTATCAAATCTCTCACTTCCCACAAATTTATCGTTATTAATAATTGTTTTTAAACTATTCCTATAATCACTTTCATCCGACAAACCTCCTATAATTGGACTTGTATAGGGCCAAGGAATAAAAACAAAATCTACTCCACCCAAATCTAAATAATCAGGATAAAAAGTTAAATCTAAAGAAATTGATATACGAATTTCAACTTTTTTCCATCGTAAAACCATATGTTCCATACAATAATTATTATCTCCACATTCACATGGCGTTGCAGCGTCTATACAAGGTTCATTGTTTTCTCTTTCAGCAACTGACATCACATAAGCAGTAATAGTATAATTTCCAGAATCTATATATTGATGACTTGCTGTACCACCATCTAGTATATCATATACGATAAATTTATCTTCTGATTGCATTTCTTGAAGATCGTTATATGATTGTGGCCAATCTTCTACATTCCAACAATCATCAGAACCACAATCACCCCAATCTGCTATAAAAAATTTAAATGATTGATTTAAATCATTTTGTACAGATGCTAAATCATATACATTATCATCATTTAAAAAAGTCCAATATGTATTATTCTCAGATTCGACATCATAAGAATTTTGAGAATACACATCCATATTGACATTAACAAGATTTGGAGCTGTTGTTAAATAATATTCAGGATCATCAGTAGTGTAATATGACTGAACATTAATGTCATTTATGTGAGCATAAGCAACAGGTTGAAAATTTACTACATTTTCAGGCATCATACGAGTTTCCCCATCACCCAAATACACTCCAGTATAATCTACTTTTGAATATTCTTCTCCTAATGAGTTAATAAGATTATAAAATCTAAAATCTCCATCCCACTGATATACTCTAGGATTTACCCATCCAGCAAATTGTTCTGAACTATAATCAGAACTATAATTTGAAAATGGTGGTATTTGAGATTTTTTTGGTGGGATAAAAGAAATACCCAAACCTTCTAGCTCACTTAACATATTTACTTGAGAAGCCCAATATCCACGAGTTTCTCTGTAATTTAATGCTTTTGGATATTCACTATAATGTTCTTGTTCATTCCAATCATAATCACTTGGTGTTAACCATCCATGATTTAAAAAATCATTTTTTGGTATTTTATAACATTCAACTCTTTTATCTCTTGTTCTATTTTCCCATCCACCCCAGCCAAAATGTCTTTGATCACCTTTTGAACGAATACAAACCCATATATTTCCAACAATAAATTGAGTACTTAAATTTTGCCAAGATAACATATTAAAAATTTCTTCGTCTACAGGTAAAGGTGACCCCAGTGGACCATAACTATCAAAATTAGCATTAGCATAACCAGTTGTTGGATAATTCCATTTAGTCCCATAAGGTCCTCCACCTCCTCCACCATCAAAGTTTATTTTATCTACACAACCAGTAGAACCCTCAGGACACAATCCAACAAGAATACCATGATTAAAATCAGTTCCATCGAGTTGAAAACTTTGACCATTATTTTGACCTGATTTAGTACTGTATGGAACACCACATTGAAATGAATAGAAGTCAAGCCAGAAAGCAGCTGCACCATACCAATATTCAAAAAATGGCCAATCAAAATTAAATACATCATCATCGTTGGTATCTGGAAATCCATCTACTCCATTTGGATAAAAATAAGAACCATCGTCACTAGCATCACAAGTAAGTAATTTAACTCCACCATATTTTTCATCAGCATCTCCTTTAAATCTTATCGCTCTTCTTGAAGAATTTAATACATTATCAATTTTATCAAAAGAAGCATCCGAGTGTTCACTCCCACCATATGTAGCAAAAGCTTCTTCTATTTCAGCACCCGATGGAGTTTCACTATCAAGTATAAAAACACCCATATCTCTGTTTGTATATTTATGTCTTTGTATATCAACCCATATATTAGTAATAAAAAATTGACCACCTAACCACATATCGAAAAGTCTATGCATTCCAAGTGCTTCATCACTAGTCATAGTAACTAAGTCATCAAGATCACCAAATAAAACATCTTTTCCGGGATAAGGATTAAACGGATTTGTTATATCATAAACATATTGTCCATAACTTTCGTATTCAGGACTATCTTTTAATATTCTAAATTCAGGTTTTGCCATTAAAATATCCCATCCTCTGGATCTCCAGTTGTAGGCATGTTTATATAAGTAGCTTTATATAAATCTCCTAATTTACCAGTAACATTTCCATCTACATCCTCATCTTCATTTATATCTATTTTGTAATCACCAACAATAAAACCAACAGCAGAACTTCCATTTCTACCCGTTAAAGTTTGATTTTGTATAACTTCATTAACATCTAAATCTATTATTAATCTATTATCTTTAAATTTATCTGATGTAGACATAGACTTATCATCTGTATTCCAGTTATATATTGGAGTTCCACAAAATCCATATTGAGTCCATCTTGTTGAAGTTCCATATGGTACTTTAAAATATTCATACCAACCAGTTTCATAATAATGTTCTCCATACTCTGCCATTCCAAGACCTTCGCTATCATACTCACCAAGAGCATTAATTTTTGGTAATACAGGATAATAATATGGATGAGCACTTGTTGTATAATTCCAAGAACCAACCCAATCTTGTGAAGCACCTTCATCTACTACAAGTAAATTACTTTCGGTATTAAAAGTAACACCTTCTCTTTTATTTAAATTATAATTATATGGGACTATATTTTTCCAATACCGTGGACTGTCAGGATTATTCGGATGTAAATTCACTCCACTCCATGTTTCTCTAGTACTACTACGACCACCTTCAGACTCTTGTACACTCCATGGTGACTCTAATTTCATGTCTTCAAAATAAGTTGTTAAATCTTCACACTTTTGTGGATCTCTGCACGCTAGATTACCTAAACAAGGACAACTCCAAGTTATACTATCTGGTAATGGTGGAGGTGTACATACATCATCAGGATCTCCAGTAAGAATAATGTTTCCTTCTTCATCAGTAGGACAATCACATACTGGTTCACCATTTTCATTCATTGGCAGTGTCACCTCAATTTGTTCAAAATCTGGATGGTCTGGATTTCTTTGTATTTCATGAACTAAATTATAACACTGAGCCTGTTTTCCTCTACAATAACCAAGTTTACCAGTATCATCAGAATAGGAATAATAACCAAATTGTTGAAGGAATTCATGCATTGCAGGGTGTGGCCAATTATCATGACAATGTAACCAACCTTCACAATATTGTGGATTTTGACCATTAGAATAAAGATAAATACAATCTAACCAACATTGTAACCAAGTCCAATCAGCATTTCTCCACCAACCATCACCATAACATACTTCTTCTATATCCTCATATCCATATAAGTCGTAGGCTGTTAAATTATCAGGATTATCAGGGCCTGTTATTATCGCTCCCGCTATCGCATCTTCTCCTGGATAACAGAAAGTAGTACAAGTATTCTCAGCTGGATTATGATCCCAACATGTTGGATCACATTCTGGTTTATCAGGATTATTATTATCAGCACCGTCACAACGACAACCACTTAATTGGTCAGAATATTCACTATAACATTCTTGAAACAATGGTTGTGACGATATATCGTTAAAATCTCCACAATCATATGATAAGGTAGGACTACCAGCACCCTCTTGAATACCAACACCATTAACATCTTCCGATTCACAATTTGCATTACCCTCTACAGGTTGTCCAAATTCATCATAACATTCACTGAAAGTTTGTATACATTCTTCAGGTGGTTCTGTTAATCCTGGATGTAAGTTAGGGTCACAATTACCTGTACTTAGTACTAACCCTATCTGAGAAGGTAAAAGATGTGTTGGAATCGTAATATCACAACTTTGACAAGATACCGCAGAACCTTGACCCATAGAATCAGGATGGTCAGGATTTTGATTTTCAGATTTATTACAGAAAAAACCTAACTCTGGATGTCCAGGAATTATAGGTAAAGCTATAAGTCCCCAATCATGTAATCCTTGAAGCCATGGTGCTACATAATTGTCTCCTAAATCTTCACCACCACCACCTTCATTAGCAGTTATACTTGGAAGACCGTTCCATCCTCCCCATTCATTATCCTCTCCCATATCATAACCACATTTAGCTAAATCACAAGTACAAGGACATGTTGTACACATACCTTTAGATTTAGTAACAAATCGACCCGCAAGTGGTTGTAAGAAATAACCACTAAAGTCATCTCCAGAACTAACAACATCATCATATACATCTGGACCAACTTGAGTAACTTCTCCAGCATTTACGACACGATCTAACCAAGCTTGTGCTAAATTTTTAACATTGTTTTCATCACAGAATAAATCACCAGCTGGTGTTGCGTGATACATTTTATAATCAGCATAAAAGAGTTGACCAAAGTATGCTGGGTTGTCTCCATATTCTTCAGGAACATCTACACACATATCAGTACTTTCTTGTCCTGCTGTATTACATATAGGATCTAAAAGGTCTCCTACTTCAGGAAAGTAAGCAAATTCCCACTCATCATAAATTCTCCAATTTGCATGTAACTCACCACGCCATGGGTTTGGTTCAGCACATGTATACAATACAGGACAAGATCCAGGATAAACAAGTCTACCAGGATAAGTTATTTTATCCCACCAACCCACATAGTCTTCATCATCCCATGGCATATAACCTTCTGTAGTTTCTATGGAAGCTCTATCCATCCCGCATTTTAAACTAACATCATCTAAAAATCTTTCTGAAGCAACACTAAATATATTTTCAGCTGGTTGATTGATGTAAGGAATAGAAGCTGGAGTTATTCTATACTGATGGTCTGAAGCTGAATTATAAAAAACTCTCCACTCATCATAAGAAGGACATCTTCCCCACAACTCTTGTGGTATACATTGAGTTGCACAATATCCACCATAACCATCATAAGATGAATCTGAAGGGTATACAGAATTAGCAATAGGAATAGTAACAGGACAACATAGGTGTGAATCAGAACAGTAATCTTGTATATACTCAACATCTTCATAATCTTCTAACTCTGGATTCCAGTTCATATTTACACTACACATACCACTACATTTTTGGAAAGCCTCTTTTGGTGTAAGTCCAAGAGCATCATTTTCTTCACCAATCATTTCTGGAAAAGTATCACTAAAATTACGAACACCAGCTTTACTTGGAGTTGGATCGTAAAGACCATCTACCAACCCAGTTCCCATATTCCATGGATTTATAGGTTTACCATCATTAGATATAGTTATTGCTGGAATTGCTTCTTGGTTAGGATTTGATCCACCTGCTTCAGATACAATACCTGCAATTGGAAGCCATGGATATGTATTTTTATGATTATTTGGAGAAGGATATCTAACACCTATTCTATCTTGTGGTGGACATACACCAGGTCCTGTCCAAGTTCCCTCATCATCTTGAGCTATACCTATATGAATATCTTGTACAGTCATATCTCCCATTTCAAGTGGTGGATTACCATCGTCTCCTGTATAAGGAGTACCATCTTCATTACATCCATTTTCTTCTTGACATCTTGGAGTCCAAAGATCAATATAGTCAGTAGGTAATTGGTGGAGTCCTCCAGTACTTACAGAACTTAAAAGTTGTGCTCTTCCACTAGCTGGTTGACCAATTCTTCTATTTATCCAATCTAAACCAGATGGGTGTGAACCAGCAGGCATATACTCTCCAGGAACACCAAAAGTTGGATAAGAGGCTTGACCTGAAACTATACATAATGGATTACAATCCACACAATATGAAGGGTTGTCACAATAAAATAATTCTTCTTCCAAACAATTAAAATACCAACAAGAACCATCATCAATAGAAGCTGCTGAATTATAATTTAAAGCTAAATTATCTGTACAACCTGCTATTGGTACTCCACAAGTACAATTAAAACATTGACTTAAACAATTTACATCATCAGGTGAACATTGATATTTTTCTATACAATGATCATCAGTTGTACATTCTTGACAAGTGTATTGATTTCCACTTTGACCTTCTAAACAACAATATTGACCTACATCATCACTTAAACCATACTCTCCAGCTATTTGATTTATGTCTAAACAATGAATATCTTCTATACATTGAACACAAAAACCTTCTTCCATTAAACAATAAGGAGTGAATGGGAATAAATCACAATCTTCATCTGTTCCACATGTACCACCACCCATACAATTCAAACCATCTTGCCATTCTTCTTTACCCAACCATGTACCATTAGCGTTCATACATTCTTCTATATTACCATAAGTAGTGTATGTATATGGACATTCTTCATCACTATAATTTGGTACTCTACAGTTTACTACAATTCCACCAGATTCGAATGAAATACCATTTAAACCATTGGTTACTGGTACACAAGATTGGAAAGCACTCCATTGTTGAAATGGTGACCAACTAGAAGCTGGTTCTGTTGTATTACAATCTGATTCTAAAACATATGTTCTTATTTCTAATGGCTCTGTTTCACTTCCTTCATTTTGTATACATAGTCCAAAACCATTTGCTATATAATCTTCACAAGCTGGTTCACTTATAACATTAATTCTTTTTTGCATATTTGAAGTATAACAAGAACCAAGATCATTGGCCATATATTCATCACAACCTTCAGTCCCACTACAATAATGGTTTTCTATTCCAACACCCGCTGCAGTATAACAGGTTGCAAATCCCTCACAATCAGATACACTATCTACTCTTACTATGTCTCCGACTGGTAATTCACAGAACAATAGTAAATTAGAATAACAATCACCTCTATTATCATAATCAAAATAATCCACACTATTATCTGGATATAAACAATAGAATAAATCTTGTAGACACGCTGCTGGAGCTCCACTAGAAGTCTGTCCTTCAAAGAATAGATGTTCAGCTAAAGGAACAACCTGATTCCAATATCTAGTACCTGCTAAATCCATTTCACCAACATGATCTCCTAGTTCTCCTTTAACATGATAATCACCTTTACTTATATGAAAAAGAGTTGTATTCCCATCATAGATTGGTAATCCTGATACTTCATCATAAGAACCACTTATATCAAAATAACCATTAATATTTCCAGCAAGCCCTATATTATCATATTCTCCTTGAACATTTCTATTAAAACTAAAAATTGGAAAATCATTATTTACCTTAAATGAATCAACAGCTAAGCTTCCTGTAAATAAATCTAAAGTAGGAGTATGTAATTCTGGATTAATATGAACTAATCCTTCTTCAGCAGTTATTTTATCTCTTAAATTTGCAAATTCAAGTCCACCATCAATCACAGGTGATGGGAATTGTGGTGAGCCCTCTACATATCCAGTTTTTCTTAAAATATTTTTATAATAAACACTATCTCTAGAAACTCCTCCTACAATAGGATGTGTTTCATCATATGGATGACCATATGGAATAAAGGTAAAATCTTTACCACCCATTAACTCAAATTCTTTTTCATTCTTAGGATTCACATTAACATTAATTCGTGTTTTAAAAGGAATAAATCCAGTATCAGGATTCATATAAATTTCAAAATGATTTTCTGCTTTTATACAATGTCTGCCATCTTGACTAGTTCCACCAATTTCTTCACAAAACTGTGCACAGTTTTCTGGATCTTCATAAACCACGCTCTCTCTAGGACCCCAATTCATGCAATATGTTGGATTACCATCTGTCTCAACACCATCAATTTGTTCATATTCTAAACAAGGAACACAATAAGTTGCACCCTCCCAAGACTCATCTTGATTGGGTTTATATGTTGTTGCGGTAGAATATCCTAAATATGACATAACATAAATTTTTCCTGTTATTTCATAAATACCAGATTTTTCATAAGAATGATAAAGTGCTGTCGTGTCTCCTAATTTATGATGTCCTCTATTTGTTTCTGAATCCCATTTTAATGCAAAATTAGACATTGGTGCTTCTAACTCACCATCAGTATGTGGATTACCATCTCCCCAATCAATATCACATACATATACTTCCTTTCCAGTTATATCTCTAGGATTTTCAAATTCAGAAAAATAAATAACATCTCTTTCTGAAAATATTCCTTTTTCTAATTCGTAATTTTCTTCTACTGCAGATATGTGTTCTACATATGTACAAGTTCCATCAAAATAACCTCCCTCTTCAACTAGTCCACATTCCTCTGAACATTCTGATACACAAAGAGCTTCTATTTCTTCAACAGTCAGCTGTGGGAAATCATCAATTATAAAATATAAATCATTAGGACAATTTGAACCACCAACATTTCCAAATTGATCTCTATCTGGATCACAATGGTAATAAGATGGTGATTCTGTCACTCCATAATTACAATTTATACAATCATAATTTTTACCTAACATTTTTCTTACATATATAAACAATCTAGCTTCAACAGGAGCACTTGTTTCTAAATACTCATCGGGATACATTCCAAAATCATAATAGTAGTCTAATCTAGCTTGAGTTCCTGTTAATGACATTTCAGCACGAACATCTATATCTGGAGTAAAATACCATGGAAATGGACAAGGACTTGGATCAAAAATACCTTGATTACCCTCTACATATGTTTGATCCCATAAAGTTGGACCTGTGTCACCAAGTGGTACACCACCATTATCACAAACACTTTGAATTGTATAAGTACCCGCAGTTGTATTACTATTTCCAGCGTCAAGCCAAGATACGGCTATAGGTAATGTGTTAGTATCCACTGTTTCTGAAATTTTCATAGATTCCTGCATAGCAAACTTACCTGATTCCGAATCTGGATCTTCATCTAGTAACATCATTGAAGTTGTATTACATTCACTATAAATGTCAAGACAATTATGATAATAGTAGAAAGTTCCAAGAGTTGGTCTAAAATCACGATCACAATTTATCATCATAAGTTCATCGGAAGTTAATGTTCTTTCCGAATAAGATTGACTTCCCTCGTCTCCAACTGCAATTGGATAGTTACATTGACCACAATCCTGATATACACTAGCACTTGGATTCCAAAAATCTTCATCTCCTTCACAACCTATCGCTTTAGAAATCTGTAATCCTCTCCATGGGTCAAAATATTTATGAGGTTGTTCTCCACCAATAGATTGTTCTATATCTAGTACATAGTCAATACCCACACCAATAGACTTTTCAGTAATTCCGTATCCACCTTCAGTTGGAGTCCAAGTACTTGGTGCATCATCCCAATCCCATGGATTAAAAACTTCTCTATTTAATTGTACAGGAGAATATTGATCTGTAACTCTTACTGTTACATCTTTTACACCATCAGTTTCATATATATGATTTAATAAAATTCCTCTACCATCACTGATTTGCATATCTAATGGATAAAAAGTTCCATTGTCAAATGGATTAGTATCTGGATTTGTAGAAATCTTAAATTCTGGTAATTCAAATTCAACTGTTTGTTTACTGGCACAAAAGAATTTACTCATTTTAAAATAATCTTCATCATCAGGAGTGAAGTTGATATCGTCATAATCACCCCAATACTCATCAACACCTAAGTTTGGATGATACATAGGACCACAAGGATAACCAGCTCCAGCTAATATTTCAGTTGCTGTTCTATTGGCTGGATGAGCAGCATTTCCTGCAGTATTTTGATTTCCAGCGTTACCGTAAGGACTATATAACCATTTCCAGTTATCTTCGTTATTATAATAAGCTAAACATTCCTCTAAAGTTATAGCATCACCTACTACTACATTTTCACAAAATGTATTAAATGTAGGATCAGAGTTATGTTCAAGTTCCGCCCTAGTATTTGTATGTGGAATTTTATGAGTAAATTCACCATCTTTAGCACTATATATATCTATAGAAAAGAAACTAGTATCTGAAATACCATGTCCTAAATCAGCAGGATTATAAGCAGCTCCATTACCTTCATAACCACCAGCTTCTCCATAAAAGGTTTTAAATAAACCAGTTTGAACTGAATGTGAAAAGGTAAATTTCTTATTTATTGGTAGAGAAACAGCCCACCAAACAGTGTTTATATATGGTATTTGCCTAAGAAGTCTTTTTTGATAAGTGTCATCTCCATACGGATTACCGGGAGCAGCTGGAGGATTTGATCCATAGACTTGACCTCTCATCATCGCACCAGGAATATCTTCAGCAATAT
>MDSZ01121881.1_pt1 | contig 21557 bp, 29 predicted proteins | sample 811201 | NCBI WGS metagenome assembly MDSZ01 (sample SAMN05326647, study PRJNA326480) | marine metagenome | isolation source: seawater | place: Indian Ocean: North | collected 2010 | reverse complement strand
ACCAAAACATAGAGAATATTTAATTCATAGTGCTGTTTATGGTAGTTTCTTACTCAGTTACTTTTTGATGTAAATTTGATTCAAAAATATTTAAACAATTACAAATATTATATTTAAGAGTCTTATGAAGATGTGTCCAACCTCCCTTATAGGTGATGCAAAGAGTGTTATCGTGAGTATCTTTGATAGTATAGATTATCATCAACTAACAAGGATGCTATATGATACATATTATATGCCAGATAATAATATGTTTCGATTTATCAAATCTGAAATGAGAGAGATTGCACTAGCAAATATGTTGCCAAATTCTAGATACGTTGGTGACAATGCTGAATGGGAAACAGATATAATCCATCCTATTGTTCAATCTCCAAATGAACCACATCACAAATTGGAGGTTAAGAGTCTCAAAGGTCTCATTGGTAACAAAAGTAAAAAACACACTAAAGGGATAACCATTAAAAATGGAAGGGGTGAGGGTCAAAAGATCAGTCAACTACTTGAAAGTGTCATGAAGAACAGTTTCATACTTATTGATACTGAACCACCCTTTAGTATTAATTACTGTGATCCAAAGGATTTATGGTTCTATACAAAGAAAAAATGTGACGCAAAAAAATATACTGATATTATCCAAGATCCTCAATTTATGAATCAAACAGTCGCAGAACTAACTGCTTATGCGTGTTTAAATGATATCACTGTCATTAAAGAAAACTTACAAGATGTATCTTATCCTCCGGTTCCAAACTATAATCCAGTGAGAGATATGCTTCAAGAATTCTCAGGTAGGTATACATCATAGTGATCAAAGGTTGCTTTCACGACTGTTTTCACATTATCGACATTCACTGCATTTCCGAACTGTTTATAAGAATGTTTATCTTCTTCAGAAATTTTAAAATCTTCAGGGAAAGATTGTAATCTAGCACATTCTCTAGGAGTAATATATCTTTTTTCTTTACCATAAATAGGAATTTGTGAGATAGCAACAAGTGTTGGAAAATATTCTGCTTTTTTTACTCTGATACCAGATTGACGAATTTGAATGAAATAATTGAAGATTGAATCATTTGGTTTTACTTTTCCGACTTGCCATTCTAGTTTTCCATAAATTTCTCTTTTTTGTAGAATTTCTTTATGTTTTTCGTACCAGATATCCCACTTATCTTTATATTTGGCAATAAGTGGTTTATTTGCTGTAATGTAACCTTTTCTCCAATCGGCATAATTATCAAAGTCTTCTTGAGTATGATTATTATAATGTTCATTAATCATGATAACTGGTGAAATTTTTTCACCGACTTCAAATTGTTGAATCATTTCTTCCCATGCTTCGAGACATTTAAGAGTATCTCCATCAATAAAATATTTAGGATCAATATCTTCTTTTTTATCAAGGAAATCTTCAAATTGTAGGTTTCTAGTTTTTGGAGGTAGTTCAATTTGCTTATCGTTATAGATATCTTTTCTCACACATACAAAATAAACTCTTTCTCTTTGTTGGGGGACACCGTATTCATGAGGAGAAATTTGAAATATTTGTAGATGATAACCGTGATCATCAATTTTTTGTTTAATATATTTGATGACTTCACCGTTTCCTACTTTTAGGATATGTTTAACATTTTCGAGGAACATAAATTTGGGTTTTTTTACTTTTGCGATTCTCATAATCTCATCGAAGAGGAGACCTCTTTCATCGTTAAAAGTTTTCTTTTTTCCGGCATTTGAAAATGCTTGACATGGGAATCCTCCACAAATAATGTCGATATCATCAAATTCATTGGGATCGAGTTTTTTGACATCAGGGTGAGGATCAATATTATAGTTTTCTTTATAATTTTTTCGGCATTGTTTATCTGTATCGCATGCTAGGATGCATTCGCAGTTGAGAGATTGAAGTGCTTGGTGGAATCCTCCGATACCTGAAAATAGATCAATAAATTTCATTTTATTTTGTTTAGTTTGATTATTATTAATATCAATCAAATTTTGGTTAACTGTAATTATACCTTGATCTATTAAATTTTGTATTTTTTCATCTACTTTTTTATCAATAATATATTCAATTCTATCACGAATATTATCGCAGGGAGTTTTTCTTTGTAAATGTTTTTCATAATGACACTTTTGTTTAAAAGTTTTTCCACAGGCTTGGCAACTATATTCAACCATTTTAGTTATATTAGACATTTTATTTTTAAATAAATAAGTTTGAAAATTAAAAATCATTTAAAGAATTATATTATAAAAACTTATAAATGAAAAATAAAGATGAGGTTGATGATAAAAACAAGATTTTAAATATTAAGACCGTTCAATCGGGAGCATTTCGTATTTTGATTGAGGCATTAAAAGAAATTTTAACAGATACAAATATAATTTTTGATAAGACTGGGATTAAGTTGATTGCCACGGATAATTCTAAGATTGTATTAATTCATATGAAATTAAATTCAGAAAATTTTGAGTATTATCATTGTGAAGAGAAAATTAAGATTGGTGTTAATATGAATAATTTATTTAAGTTAATTAAAATTATGAGTAATAGTGATATATTAAATCTTTATATTGACAAAGATGATGTAAATCGTTTAGGTATTCAGATTTATAATGAAAATAAAAATTCACAGACAACATTTAAGTTAAATTTATTGGATATTCCAGAAGAGGAAATTAATATTCCGCCAGCAGAATTTGATTCGGAATTAACATTGCCTTCATTAGATTTTCAGAAATTAATTCGTGATATGACTAATATTGGAGAATATGTTGATATAAAGAGTGTTGATAAGAATTTAATTTTTGATTGTGAAGGTGATTTCGCAGTTCAAGAAACAGTATTAAGTCAAATAGATGATAATTCTGAAAGTGGATTACATTATTCAGTTTCATCTAGTGCAGAAAATCCTATTCAGGGAATATTTTCACTTAAATATTTAGTTTTATTTACAAAATGTACAAATTTGTGTAATATAATTCACATGTATATTAAGAATGATTATCCATTAATTATTAAGTATAATGTAGCAAATTTGGGTGATATTAAACTGTGTCTTTCTCCAAATGTTCAGTAATATGTTTCATAGTTATTTCGTAACCTTTATCTATTAAATTATTTTTTTCATCTTCTGTAATTTCAAAATTAAGACCATAATTTATTTCAGCATAAATTATTCTCTTATTTATTTTATTTTGTTTAATATCATACACGGTTTGATCTTGATTTATCATCAATGAATATAAAAATTCTAAGATAGGAAATGTATTTAATATTCCTGTTTTAGAAACTGTTCCTCCTTTGATAAATAATCCAAGATAATCCTTTGATTTACATACTTCAATTGGGAAATGACCTCTTAAACCTCCATCAACATAGAGATAATTATTATATTCAACTGGTTTAAAAAAAAGTGGTATTGCTGTAGTCATTTGTGCTAGTGTAATTATTGATAATTCTGGATCGGTTTCATATGATATATATTCTAATTGTTTTTTAGTTGCATTAAATACTTTCACAGTAAGTTTAATATTTGTTTTTTGATATAGTTGAGTTAATGTAAGATCTTCTACTTGTAGAAAATTTTTTAAGATTGATTTTATAAAATGACCAATATTTTTTGTATCAAATAAACCAAAATTGACCAATAAGTCGTCAATTGATAGATTATCTGAATCAATAAGTTTTAGGATATCATATTTACGAACAATTTGTTCACAAATATCTAATCTTAATCTTATTAAAAAACAAAAGGAAGGAAAAATACCTGCTGATGTTGTTATTATTTCTTTAATGCCATCTAAATTATTATTAATAATATTTTTTTCAAAGAGTGCTTTAAAAATACCAAAATAGGCGACACCACTTGGTCCTCCACCAGATAAAACTAAAGTATCAATATTCATGTTTATTTTATAAAATATTTTCTATATTCTTAAATAGATAATGTCACAATTAAAAATACCAGATTTATTTGAGAAAAAGTATGAAAAAGAATTAAAAAGAATGGAAATTTATGATAATGTTTTAGTAAAATGTCATAAACGTATTAAATATTATTCTCAATATGAGAGAACATATTGTTTTTTTCAGATACCAGAATTTATATTTGGTGTCCCTTTATATAATGTAAATGATATGAAAAAATATATTATTAATAGTTTAAAAAGTAATGGATTTCAGATTATGTATATTGATCCCAATTGGTTGTTTATTAATTGGGGGAATCAAGAAGGAATTAAAAAATTAGCAAGTAAAAATCTTAAAAAAGAAATAAAAAAGAAAGAAGATAATAAAAAATTTAAATCAGTTGATAATTATAAACCAAGTGGTTCTATTTATGATGAATCTGCACTCTTGGGATTATCCGGTAAACTCAATTAATATGATTTCTTTCCAAATTGATACATATTATCATATATGACTAATAAGAAAAAACCCGTAAAAATATATAATAATAATTCATTAAATTGTTGATCAGGATTAATAATCATTTGTTTTACTTTTGTTAATTCAGGTGGATTTTCTTTTTTACCTTCTCTTTTCATTCTTTTAAATTCAATAAATTCTTGATATTCGGGATCTTCTTCAATTATACGAGGTCTTTGACCATAAGGTTCATTTCTTGTAACAACATTTTTATTGAATGAATAAAAACTATCATTGGGTTCGATTGATTGTCTTAGAGATCTTTCTCTTGAATATTCATTTGTTGAAAAATTATCTCTTTGTTCTTTATTTAATAATAATTCCGATTCCATTTCGCTTGGTTCAAGTGGTGGAGATTTAAATTTTTTAGATTTTTTTTTCTTTTTTACCTCGAAATTATCGCCCCATACTTCAGAAAGTGGTGCCCCTAGCATAATTAATATAATACAATATATTTTTTTTGGATAATTTTCTAATAAATAGTATTAGATGGACAATTTATTCACAGGATTTAAAAAAGGAACAGATTGTTTAAATGAAAATAAATATTTCATTGGTGTGATGATGATATTGGTTAATTTGGGAGCAAGATTTATTATAGATGAATTAGGAGATGATATAAGATCTCTTATTTCAGATAAAATAATAAGGAAAATATTTATATTTTGTGCTGTATTTATGGCGACAAGAGATGTTTTAACTTCATTTATTTTAACAGTTGTCTTTGTTATAATTATAAATGAATTTTTTGGAAAAGAAGAATCAGTAAAAGAAAATCCTGAAAATGGATCTTCTTATAATAAAACTGAATTAGAAAAAACAATTCAACAACTTAAGAATCTTCAAAATAATATTTAATTAATTTATAAATTAGATTTATTTTGAAGATTACTCCAAATCATCATCTGCTTTTAATGTATCTTAATCAGATGAAGGGACTACTTTTGTCCCTGTTCCTGTATCTGATTCTGGTATGGGGTTTCCTGATCCCAAATCGCTTCCTGTTGATACAACAGATAATTCTTTTACTTCTTCTGATGTATCTTCTTTTGATGTATCTTCATCAGATGAAGGAACTACTCCTGGTATTTTATCTTCTATTTGATCTAATATTGCCTTATCTATTTGTTCTGTGCTTTCTGTTTCATCAATATCTAAAAATCCACTCAATTTAGATAAAATATCTGTCATTTGTTTTTTTACTTTTTCTAAATTTTTTTCAGAAAATTGACTATCTGATTCTAGTTGTTTATTTATACCAGATAATAGAATAAGTTCTTTTTGCATTTCTTTTAATTTTTCTGGGACAGAAGATTGGGCAATTTTTAATTGTTTATTTGATTCCATTATTTTTTCTAGTTTTGGTTCTAATTTTTTTAATTCACTAATTTCATCTCTTTGATTTTCAGATAGTTCTATTAATTTCCTTAAATCTCTAATAATTTCACTATTTTCCATTTTTGCTTGATTTGTTTTTTGTAATAATTTTTCAATAAGTTTTTTATTTTTATCCATTAAACCCTTCATTATTTCAAGTTGTATTCGATTTTTTTCTTCAGTTATTCTATCTGTTTCTTCACCCTGGGCATAAGATAATAGAACTTGGGTATCTATTTTTGAAGCAATATCTTCATAATTTAGTTGTTTTATATAATCTTGAAAACTTTTATCCAATAATTCTTTTGTTAACAGACTTATCTCTTGATCTTGATCCAATTGTTGTGGTGTATCAGTTAAATTAGAAAGATTTGTTTTTATTTCTTGAACGATTGCATCAGTTTTTTCTTTTAATATTCTTTCTTTTTCGACCTCTTGAGCTTTAGATATAAGAATTTCTTCTCTACCTCTAACACCTCCTTTTTGTATAGGCAATAAATATATTTTCTTAGTTTTATTTTTTTTTATTCTTTTTCCTTTTGTTTTCTTTTTATTTTTTTTTCTACTAATCTTTTTCCCTGATGAATTATTATATTTTCGTTTCATCTGTAATTTCAGAGTTTTTTTATTTTTTTTCTTAGATTTATATTTCCTTTTTTGGGATTTAGAGTTTCTCCCCATTATATATATTTAAATATTTTTTTTTAGAGGTTCAATGTTATACCACTATTGCTTTTTCTATCTGTATCTCCACTCATAAGTGATATATTATCTAAATCAGGTAATTGATCGGGTTCTAAATTCATCGCACTAATCAGATCATCAATACCATCAGGACCATTCATTTCTGTCCTTGGTGGACTTGAAGGTCTTTGGGAAGAATTATTATTTGTATTTTTGTTTCCACTGCCCATCATTCCTCCCATTAACCCCCCCATTAATCCACCTAAAGGATTACCTCCTCTACCTCCCATCATAGATTCAAGAGGATTCGGGGGAGGAGGTGCTTGTCCTCCACCATTATTCATTGTTCCAACAGCAGCTTGAGCAAACTGTTTCATTAATTCAGGATTTTGTTGTAAGACATCATCCATTCCAGGTATTGAAGACTTAAACATTGTATTGGTCAAATGAAACATAAATGCCGATCCTGCTAAAGTCATTAATAATCTCAATTCTGGAGCAATTCCATCACCTTCTCCTCCATATTTTTCCCACAATTCTTCAAAAATTTCATCATAATCATTTAAATTTTCATTTACAGATTCTGACCATCCATCTAATTTTACATCAAATGGATCGAACTTACCATTTAAAAACTCTAAACCAGTTACACATGCCATTAACATTTTTCTTTGAAATTTAATAGAATTGTCAGTTTCTCGTTGTTTTTTTAGTTTTATATATTCATTTCTCATATCTTCTAAATGAGAATTCATATTATAATTCATTGTAGTTCTAATCCCCTGACTTTCAAGTTTCTTAAATTTATAAATCAGATCAATTTTTTCGTTTTTAATTTCTTGAGGGGTTAATCTATGAATTGGTTTATAACCACTAACTTCTTCTGGTTTAGTATTCATCATAAAACTATCATCAGCAGGATCTATTTTATTATCATCAGCAATATTATCATCTGGTTTAAAAAAACTAAAATCATCTTTTTTTGTTTCTTGATTATTATTATCTTCAACTTTAGGTGAATTATTTCCCTTAACTAATAATTCAACACCATCACTTGCAGTTAAATTTGGTAAAATATTATTATCACTTAAATCTAATTCAAAATTTGAATTTTCAGTTTCTTTAATAAAACCCAAATTATCAGAAGAATTATCACCTAGTGATATTTTTTTTGTTCCAACATCAAAGTCTAAATTAAGATCCCCCATTTTAATTATTGTAGAAAGATTTGTTTAAATATTTACGCACTTAATTAATTAATTCTGAAATATTCGCAGGCATTTCATTAATTGTTGTATTATAAAATTTCTCAATATCTTTTAATATATTTAAATCATTATCATTTAATAAATTAATTGCTACACCTTTGCGTCCATATCTTCCCGAACGCCCAATACGATGAATATATGTTTCTTTTTCTTTTGGTAAATCATAATTTATTACTAAAGATAATTGTTGAACATCGATACCTCTTGATAATAAATCCGTAGATAACAAAATACGAATATCACCTGATTTAAATTTTTCCATAATATCTTTTCTTTCCTCGCTAGTTCTGTCACCACTAATATATGAAACAGGAAAACTTTCAGATATAAATTTATCATATAATTCTAAAACTTTTTTCTTATTATTAATGTAAATAATACATTGATTTACATTAATAATATCATAAAGATCTGTTATAATTTCATATTTCCAATCATTATGTTTAACAGATACATAATATTGTTGTATTCCTTCTAATGTTAATTCTTCATTTTTTACTAAAATTTTTTCAGGATTATTCATAAATTTATCTGTCAGTTCTAATATTTCTCTTGGTAACGTAGCACTAAATAAACATATTTGTGTTGTTTTTGGTAATTGACAAACAATATTATAAATAGTATCACTAAAACCTTCTGATAATATTTCATCTGCTTCATCTAATACTAAATTCTTTAATTCACTCGTTATTAATTTACGTCTATTCATGAGATCTAATATTCTTCCAGGACTACCAATGATAACATGTGGTTTTGTATTTAATAATTCAAATGAACTATTCAGTGATGTTCCTCCAATAAGTTTAACTATATTAATTTCTAAATATTTACTTATCTCTTTTGTAAAATCATAAACTTGAGTTGCCAATTCATGTGTTGGTAATAAAATTAATAATTGTGTTTCATTTATTTCAGGATCAACTCTACATAGTGAACCTATTGTAAATGCTCCTGTTTTACCTGTACCCGATTGTGCTTGTGAAATAATATCTCTACCCTCAATTATTAATGGTATAGATTTTTGTTGTATTATGGAAGGTTTTTCAAATCCATATGTATAAACTCCTCTTAAAATATCTTCTTTAATATTTAATTCATCAAAATTGCTCATCTTATTTATTATATTTAAAACTAAATCTTTATATAATATATTTTATTTCATATTATCTTTTAATAATTTATGAACTTTATTAATGTCAGCACCACTACATTGATCTTTTAATTCATTTTTGTGAATAAATAAAAAAGTTGGAACACTTTTAATATTATATGTATTTGCTAATTCTTCATTTTCATTAATATTAATCATATAAAATTCAATCTTAGATGAATCAAGTCCTTCACTTAATTTTTCAATTAATGGTTTAATTCTTTTACATGGACCACACCAAGATGCAGTAAAATAAAAAAGTATATAACATTCTTTATCTTTTAAACTAGATATATCGTTATTTTTAATTTCTAACATTTTATTATATTATAGTTAATAATCTTCATTTAATAAACTTAATAATCATCAGAATAAAATTCTTCTTCTCCTGAATTTATCAACAAATCTTGTTCAATGTCATATGTATTTTTTTCTTCATTTTCAATTTCATCATAAATTTTAACTAGATCAGAATCTATAATCAATTCATTTTCTTTTTGAGTATAATAGTTATTTCTTTCTATTTCACTCATATTTTGAATTTCTTCATATGAAAGTACTTCAAATTTGTTTTTTTGTTTTGGAACAATTGGAATAAGATTATATTCAAAATCTTCTTTATTTAAGATAAGTCTACCATATTTTGGTGGAAATTTATCTTCACATCTACGAGTACATATATATGAACACGTTTGAATTGTTTCTCCAATATTTTTTCCATTGGTATCAACATAAATATTTTCATTTTTAAGAATCAACCAACCTGGTTTTGTAGATCCACAGTGGATACAAGTACTCATTCTTCTTTTTTATTTTAGATTATTTCTTTTAAGTATTTGTTACAGTAATAAATCAAATTTTTAAATTTGACAACTATTTAAGTATATATTAATAATATATACATATCGCAATGATCATTCCAGAAGATATTAAAATTAAAGTTAATCAATTATTTCATGATTATAAACAGAAACATAAATATATAACATATGAAACTATTCGAGATTCACCTTTAATTAAAAAAGAAATGCTAAATACATTAATTATAGAACAAGAACTATTAGATGATCATCTAGGAAAATCGTCTAAATATTTACTACAAGAATTACTTATAAAATATGTAAGTGATATTGTAAATGAATATAATACTCACAAATTTATGAAAAAAGGATTATATGAAAGGGTCGAAAAATTAAAAAAGTTAAAATTACCCGAACAACGAACAAAAGAATGGTATGAAATTCGAGATAAAATGTTAACAGCAAGTTCATTAGCAGATGCTTTGGGTAAAGGTCACTTTAAAACAAGAGAAACATTATTGATTGAAAAATCATCTAAAGAACCTGTCCCTAGATTTACAAGTGATATTATAGAATGGGGAGTATTATATGAACCAGTTGCTACGACATTTTATGAAAAAATAAATAATTTAAAGGTATTAGAATTTGGTTTAGTACCTCATCCAGAATTTAAAATTTTTGGGGCATCACCAGATGGAATATGTGATATAGATTCACCTGAAGATTATATAGGAAGAATGTTAGAAATTAAATGTCCACCGGTAAGGAAATTTACAAAAGAAGTCCCAGAACATTATTGGATGCAAATGCAGGGGCAATTGGAATGTTGTAATTTAGAAGAATGTGATTTTCTTCAAGTAAAACTACTTGAATATGATTCTATTGATGATTATAAGGATGATAAATATATTGAAAATGATATTATTAAAGAAGGTTATAGTTCTAATAATTTACCCAAAGGTTTAGTTTTATCATTTATTTCACTAAATGATAACAATGAAAAAAAATATCATTATGAATATTCAGAATTTTATCAATCATATGAACAATTAGAAAAATGGTCAGAAAAAACTATCATAGATTATAGTGATAAATACAATGAAATTAAATATCATTGGTGGAAAATAGATCATTATGAATGTACACTAGTATATCGTGATAGAGATTGGTGGTTAAAGACTATGCCTGATATTTTAAATTTCTGGGAAGATGTTGAACATTATCGTAAAGTTGGAAATCAAGAATTATTAGATAAAAAAGAAGAAAGAAAAAATAAAAGAAAAAAGAAATCTTCTACTTCTAAAAAAGAAACAAAAAATATAATAACAATTAATCAAGAAATAACAACTGAAATAGAATCTAATTTCTTACTTGATTCAGATTCAGAATAATTTACTTTCTCTTACTTTTCTTATTTCTCTTACTTTTCTTATTTTTTTTACTTTTTCTTTTTTTAGATCTTTTCTTTTTAGATCTTTTTTTAGTTTTTTTCCTTCTTGAACCAGATAAAAGTGAAATATCAGCATCAACGTGTGGATAAACATTCGTTAACCATTCTTTAAAAAAATCAAAACGATTATCTTCATCACACATAGATATTCCCATTAAAACTGAACACGGATCTATAAATTGAGCCATAATACAATATATAAATCTTTTTTCATAATCATCATAATCTAAAGAAAGTCTTTCGACTTCATCTTTAGAAATCTTTGATAGTAATATATTAAGTATTGTATAAATATGAACTAAATCACTTTTTTTGTTTATATTATTTTTTTTTAAAAATAATTCTATCTTTTTTGGTTTACTTGAAATGGATGAATTATAACATTCATCGAGACGATTTATTATAATTCCTAAATTATTTCCTAAAGAAAATATTGTTTTCAATAATTCATTATTAATAGATATACAATCTTTTAAAAAACTATGTAATTGATCTCTTCTATTTTCATATGATGATGAAGTATTCATGCTTAATTTTTTTATTATTTGATCTATAGTTCCAGATATTTGAGTGTAAATATTTACATCTCTAACTAAATTTGTTTGAACTAAATTAAAAGTATTTGATAATAATTTTGATCCCATTTGACCAGTAGTTTTTCCTATTGTAAGTAAATTTTCACCAACTTTTCCTTTTATTTTTTTTGGTCTTATTTTTTTTAGTTCTTTTTTATACGAAGGCATTATAATAATACATAGAAATAATTATGAAAAATATTTATGAAAAATATTTAGGTTTATGTTTAAATTTAACATTATATTTTTCTGTTATATGATGATCAACTTTTCTTGTAGGACTCCCCAATATATATGCATACATCCGTGCTTTTCCCCAAGATTGTGCTGTCTGATTAGGTCTTGAACCAGATGAATAATATGCTCCCATACCTTTTTTCTTAACTGCCATTAGTGCTTTTTTAGGAATACCGGTTGCCTTTTCAATTTGTTTTAATGTTTTTGCTTTAGGATATAATTTATGAAATTTTTCTGTCCAGTTACTTTTTCTTTCTTTAAAAGATTTTAATTTTTTTCTTGTCATATATTTACCCTTTTTATATGATGATGTTGATCGTTTTAATTGATTTAATTGTTTTTTTTTATCTTTTCTAGATAGTTTTGCTGTGTATTTTTTAGGAAATTTTCTTAATCCCATATAATATAACTTATATAATATTTTGATTCATAGGAGTTGCCAGTGGGGGATTAAAATATTGTTCTGGGTTCCCCACCATTCCGTGAAACCAGTGTTTTCTTTTATTATCGTCTAAAAACACAACTTTAAATTTGTATGTGTAATCTTTTCCGGGGAAAATATCATTATAGGTATATAATTTACCATTCCAGTTATTATTTTCAGTATAAAAATTTTGTATATATTCGGTTATATTTTCTTTATTATCTTCTTTTTTCCAAATTTCTGCTAATATTAAATTAGGTCCTTTATAATTTTGATAATGTTGGGAATCTATCATATTTATTTATCAAATAAAAAAATATCTTTAAATTTTTTTATATTGTATAGTATAAAATGAATATTTTGAAGCATTTGGAGTTTATACCTGGTGTAAAGTGGTTTGAGACGGAAATGCATGATTCTTTATTTCAGCATTCTGTTTTTGGAGCAATTGTATTTTTAATTGTCTCGCATACAGATGTTTATAAATTTGTTGGCAGTTTAATTCATGTAACAAATAAAAATGTACTAATGCTTATTCATGCGGTTGTTTTCGCTGTGATTATGTATTTTGGTTCGATGTATATCTTTTCTCCTTTATTGGTTGAGGGAGCGAAACATGATAAGGAAGGTTATATGAATAATAAAAGACCTTAATTAAATTTACTTTTTTATTTTAGTACGATAACAATGATCATAATAATTTTGACTAACTTTTTCTGACAAATCTAGAAACATCAAACAAAGACACTTGTTTCCACATGGTTTAATGATCTTTGTCCCTGTTGTAATTGTTTTTATATCAGCAAGTCTGATAATTTTTTTTGATGAATGTAGAATTGGATTCATTTTTTATATTCACAATTAAGTTTTTAGTAAAATTCTTAATTTTAAAATCAAATTTAATAGTATAATGGTAACTTTTAAAGATTATCCTGAATTTAGACCTAATTTAACTCCGAAACAAGTTTTAAGAATGGGATCATTTGGTGGAACTTACTTTAGAGATATTCAATCTGGTGTAACTGGAAAAAAACATTCAGGGAAGACAGCAATCAGGGAATATCCAAAAGATTGGTTTAAGGGGATTGATATTGAAAAAAAGATTACTTCTCAAAAATATGATAAAGATGTAAATACTTATAAAGTAAAATGCGGATCATCTTTAAAAGATTGGGAATCAAAAGATTGGATTAAAAATCAAGATCCGTATGGTTGGTTTCAGTGGTATTGTAGATTTTATATGGGAAGAAGAACTAGCGATGATGAAAGGCAAATAGATCGGTGGATGAAATTGGCGGGACCAAAAGGTCGTTTCCGTACTAATTTGATGAATAAGATTATCAAATCGGGTAAAAAATATAATGATAAAAGTGTTTCACCTGTTATAAGACAGGTATTACAGCATTGGGGATATAAACTAAGTAAATCACACTTTGATTCTTATAAAAAATCTAAGTAAAGTTATAAATGAAATTAAGTTATCAGATAATGCCTTTTAAAACGGAAGAAAAAAGAAAAGAAGTTATTTTTAAACTTTTATCTCAAGCAGCATATATTCGAAATTTAAATGAAAGAGATAAACATCTTTTAAAATATCGAGATGAAAAAACGGTTGATGAGGAAATTACTCTGAAACAAGAATTTGAAGATCAATTAAATCATCCGTATTTTAAAGGATATAAAGAATGTGTTGAATTTTATTTAAATCCGATAGATGTTTCTGCTGGTAGACCTCTTGATGGTGATTTGCCAATATTCGAAATAAATTGGGGATCTAAGAGTAGTTATGCGAAAGGTCATATGGGTGGTGCACAATTATTTATCGCATTAAATTTAGATAAATATAATATAAAAAATAAAAAAGGTGTATTTGAAGTTTTAAAGGGAACAAAAGATGATGTATCTGCTTTAAATATTTTAAATGATACTGATTCTGATGTTTTAAGATTAATATCTACAATGGTAAAATCTGGTTCAAAAAGAAGGAATAAAACTAAGAAAAGAAAGAAAACAAAAAAACGTTCAAAAACAAAAGTTCAGAAAAATAAAAAGAAGATAAAACAAAAAAAAAAATAAGTAATAATAAATGAATCCTTCAGATTATATAAAAATAGATGTTCCGGGTGATGGTTCATGTTTATTTCATTCTATTGCGTGGATTTTAGAATTAAATGAAAGACATGATATTCAAAAACATATTACACAGAGAGATATTATTAGTCGATCAAAAATATTAAGAGAAATAACCGTTCAGTGGTTAAAAGATAATTTAGATTGGAGACATCCTACAACTGGTATTTCTTTATTAGAAGAATTACAAGATACCGTAAGTAGAAGTGATAATTATAATACAATAGATGAATATTTTGAATTTATGGGTAAAGAAAATTCATATGGGGGGCAATTGGAAATATATGCAATGGGTGAATTTTTAAGACATAATATTCGCGTGGTTACACAAAAAGATGGTAGATTTGTTGGTGTAGGTTTAGGTCATACAAATCCTGCTGCAGATGATAGAACGATTTTATTATATCATAATTTAGGTACTTCTGGATGGTATGAAGGTGGTCATCATTTTGAACCATTATATCCTAAAGATAAAATTACATTAGATTTTGGTAATATTCAAAGTGATAAATTACAAGATGCTATTGAAGAAATTAAACCAGTTCCTAAAAAACCTGATAAATCAAAGAAGAAAAAAAAATCTTCAGTGAAAAAATATAGTGTTAATAGTATTCAATCTACTTTAGATGTAGATAGAATCTTAGATATTGAAGGAGAAATGATTAGTAAAACAATGCCTATGAAATTTAAAATAAATCATACTGTTAAACAATTAAAAGATGAATTAAAGAAATTAGGATTATATAATCCTTCTAAAGATCTTATAACTTATAATAAAATAGATTTAACTTATTATAATACTGAAAAATTATCAGATATAGGTTTTATAAGTGGTGAGAATGAAAAAGAATGGATTAATGATAGAATAAAAGTATATATTGATTCTCCATTTGTATCTTCATCGAGAATAAAGAATAAAAGTAAAACGAAACGTAAAAGTAAAACGAAACGTAAAAGTAAAACGAAACGTAAAAGTAAAACTAAACGTAAAAGTAAAACGAAACGTAAAAGTAAAACTAAGCATAAAAATAGAACTAAGAAAAGTAAAACGAAACATAAAAATAAAACTAAGAAAAGTAAATCTAATAAAAAATCAAGAACTAAAGGTAAATCTAAAAAATAAGAAAAATGCCTCCAATAGTCATTAATATACCAATTATTTTTTTCATTGTTATTTTTTCTGTTTTTAAGAAATAGATACTAACTATAAATAAAAACAGTGTGTTTAGATTTGTAAGTGCTCTCGCTTTACCGGGATTATTAGATTTTTGTATTGCGAAAACTTCACATGGTGCGATAATTACGACAGTTGCTGCAGCAACAAGAGCATATTTCCATAAGTCATTTTTTTCAATAATTTTTATTTTTTCTTTCATATAAAATCGTCTATAACATGTATATGCTGCTATCATAATACCACAGAGAACATAATAATAAAGAAGATGTTCATTTACACTATATTTCTGTGTATAATTCCTTGTAAATAAATCTCTTGATGCTAGAAGAATTGCTGCGGTTATTCCATAAATTATCCAAGATTCCATTATTTTCTACTATAAGTTATAATAGATAAAAATGGTTAGAAGATCTTCTAAAAGAAATCCATGTTTTCCACCAAAAGGAAAAGAAAAAGATGGATTAAAATATTTAAATAGTAAAGCATGTATAAAGGCACAAATTAGAGATAATCCATGGATGTTGGAGAAAGGTGGTACAAAATTAATAGGAAAAGGACCTTTATTAGATGAAATTATGCGTATAAAAAAGAAAAAGAAAACAAAAAAAAATAAGAAAAAATATAAGCAAAAGGGTGGTGCGTTATGTTTACCCTGTTTGCCATCTATTTTAACAGGATTGGGATCTGCATTAGGTGTGGGTGCTGCAGGGGTGGGTGCTGCAACTGTTGCCAAAAGTTTTTCTTCAAAGAGTTCTCATGAATATATAAATGGTAAAGTAAAAAGAAAAGAAGAATTTAATATAATAAATAAGAAAAATAAAACTAAAAAGAAAAAAAAGTATAGTATTTCTCAGAATAATCTTGAAGTTATTATTAAAGAAGGAAAGAAAAAAATTAAAAAAAAATTTAAAACATTAAAAAAAGCAAATAAATATTTTGAAAAAGAATTAAAAAAATATAAAAAATGTCAATAAATACTTAAAGAAAGAAATGAAAGAACTAAATAATGAATGAAACATTGTTATTAAATTCTTTAAAAGATTTTTTTTCAGATGAATATTATAAAAAAGAACTAATTGATATTATAAGTGGTGAAAAATCAATATCATTAAGATCAATTGATTGGTTTATTACAAATTATTCAAAAAAAAAGAATATTTATTATAAAATATATCAGAAAGAAGATGGTTCTTTAACTTTTGATGATACAAATAATAAATTGGTTAAAAATATTAATGTATTTCAGTCATATAAATCACAATTGAAAGCATATTCAAAAAAGAAATTTGATCCATTTTGTCGAAGAGAAAGAATAAATCTTAATATTTCAGATACAAATATTGAGACAACCCTTGGTCAATTAAATTTTTTCAAATGGGCTATAAATAATTTAATAATTGATTATATTCTTATTCATAAAAATGAGATTGAAAAAGACATGAATAATTGTCTTAAGAATATGAAAATAAGTGGAAATATTTATAAAAAAAAAGGTGAAAGAAAACTAAGACAAGAATTATCTTTATCTGCGACTAGAGGTCTTTCAAGAACAAATATATCTGTTATACTTGATTTCAATTAATTTTATTTAAAGAATAAATTTTATATTATAAATAATAAATATGCAAATTTTCGTAAAAACATTAACGGGTAAAACAATCACTCTTGAAGTAGAACCATCAGATTCAATTGATAATGTTAAGGCAAAAATTCAAGATAAAGAGGGAATCCCACCAGATCAACAGAGATTAATTTTTGCTGGAAAGCAGTTAGAAGATGGAAGAACACTTGCTGATTATAATATTCAAAAAGAATCTACTCTTCATCTTGTTTTACGACTTAGATAAAAAATTTTATTATTAATTTATTAATTTTATATTATAATTCTAAATATTCTTTAGATTTATTGCTTATTCTTCTTTACCTTACGGACACGCTTCTTAGGAACAGGTTCAGGTTCATCTTCTTCTGTATCTTCATCTACCTGTTCTTCTTCATCCGGTGAATCTTCCTTCTTTTCTGGTTGTTCTTCTTCGGATTCTTCATCTTCAGATTCTACAAAAGTTCCTTCAATCCTCTCAACTTCTTCATCAGAATCATCAAATGCGTAATCATCAAAGTTTTCTGGTGGTGTCACCTTAATTTGTTCGGCACGCCAAGTACAACCAAACTTACCATTTGCGACCCAAATACCATTGCATCGGACAAGTAGCTTTACCTTTGATCCCTTACCTAGAAGTTCATCAACTGAAGCATACTTTTCATCGGACTTATCTGTCAAATTGTATACGTTATCCTTATCTAGATAGATTTTACACGGGACATTTCCATCTCGCTTAACAATCTTGAAAGCAAAACCTGGTGGATACTTTCCGTTAGGTTCACCTGTTTCGGGATCTAGAGACAACTTTAGCATTGGATTGTAAAGTGTATCAATTGTCTCACTTGTAAGATTGCGCTTCTTGAACCATGCCACTGAATTCTTAAGTGCTTCTTCCTTGATACGATTATCTAGATCTCCAAGCATCTTGACCATTGATTCACATTCTTCACCCTTAAGATTAACCTTAACTTGCCACTTACCAGTTTCTTCATTTTCAGAATACCATTGTGCCCCAAAGGGAACATCAAATTCTGCTGTCTTTACATAAACTGGTTTTCCTCCTAGATTTACGTAAGCAATTGATGCTCCAACTTCAAGTTTCTTTAGTTGTCCAAATTCGATCTTGGAGACGTCGACCTGCTCAGGCTTGAGTGGCTTGAAACTCATATTCTGTTTGTTGCTTTTTTGCTTTTGACTTATTTTCTTTGAGTTGTTTCCTTTGTTTTCTTTTTGTTTTCTTTTTGTTTCTTTTTGTTTCTTTTTGTTTCTTTTTATCTCTTTTTCTCTTGTATGCTATTACAATATTATAAACTATCAAATTTTTAAGTATTTTTATAAAACGATATTAAATAAATTATTTAAATATTTTTAACTAAAAGAAAGTAAATATGGAAATATGTGAATTTGTAAATCAAAAAAATAATGAAATTATTAAATGCAAATGTAAAAAAAATCTAAGATATGGTTCTTTTTGTAATAAACACAGGAGAAATTATTTAGTTGATGAAAATAATTTTATAATAAATGAAAGATTTACAAATAATATTAAAGATTATCTTTTAAAAGACTTAATTTACTATTATTCGAACAAAATAAATAAAAATAAAAAGAATCCAAAAAATTATAAAAAACAAGAATATTATGATGAAGTTAGTAAATTTATTAATATTTTAAGAAAATATAAAGATATTCGCTCTATTATTCTAATTCAAAATAAATTCAGAAGCAAACAATGCGATAAAATAAAAAAATGCAATAATTCGGAGGATTTTTATACATTTGATCCTTTAGATAAATTAGAAAAGAAATATGTATATATTTATAAAGATTTGAATAATATTTTATGGGGATTTGATATAAGATCTCTTAAAAAAATAATAGAAATAAATGCTAAAAATCCATATACAACTGAAGATATTCCGGTAGAAATTATTGAAGATATAAATACAAAATATGAATTATTAAGAAAAAATAAAGATTATGAAAATATTGAAGAAATAATTATTAAAGATAGAAAGTCTTCTATAAAGCAAAAAGTTGTTGACTTATTTTCTGAAATAGAATCTGGTGGTATATCTTGTCAAATAAATTGGTTTTATGATTTAAGTGGGAGAAGATTAAAGCATTTGTATAAAGAATTAGAAGATATTTGGAATTATAGGGCACAATTATCGACTGAAGTTAAAAATAGAATTTGTCCACCAAATGGGGATATTTTTAAGACACCAATCGCAGAAGTTTATCAATATAATTGTAAAGAAGATTTACAAGAACTAATACTACATAATGTATGTAAATTTAAAAATGCTCTTACAAATGATGATAAAAAACTAGGATATATGTATTTTATAATTGGATTAGCAACAGTTTCTCAAGATTGCTATTATGCACATGCTGATTGGGTCTCCTTTGTCTAAAACTACTTAAAAATAAAAAGATTTATCATAGTATAATTAGTGCGGTTGATTAAGAGAAAAAAAAAATATTATAAGATAAAATGGTTGCTAAAAAGGTTTCAAAGGGAAAGGGTTCTAAGAAGGAGAAGGTTGTTGTTGAAAAGGTCGCAGAGGAACCGGTTGTCGATGCTGTTTCCGAATCTCTCGAGTCTCCTGATCAGAGTTTCATGACTGAGTTTTCAGAATTGCTCACTATGGCAGATACTATGCTTCAGATGGCACGTGAATTTAAGAATCGTATTGGAAAACTTGAGAAGACGGTTGCAAAGGAACACAAGCAGATGGAGAAGAAGATTCGTGGAAAGAAGCGTCGCAACACTAATCCAGATGCTCAACCCAGTGGATTTGCTAAGCCGGGTCCAGTTTCTCCAGAACTTCGTAAGTTTTTAGAGTTAGGAGCAGATGAACTTATTGCGCGAACAGAAGTTACTAAGGCAATCAATGCCTACTGCAAGAAGCACAATCTTCAAAATGTTGATGATAAGCGAAAGATCTTGCCGGATGCCCCTCTCAGGAAGTTGCTTAAGATGAAGAAGTCTGATGAACTCACTTTCTTCAATCTTCAGACTTATCTTAAGGTTCACTTTCCGAATAAGGAGGGAGTTTTCCCCACTGCTTAAAATTATTTAATTTTAATTTCTGTTGCTGCCATGCGAAAAGTATTATTAAAATCATGATTATTATTCGTAAATTTAATAGAATTTAAATTTGTAACAAAATTATTAAAATCATTTATAAGGAAAAAATAATTTCTATTTTTTTTACAGAAATTTATAAATTGTTTTAAATTATTTATAATTTCTGCTGTGATTATATAATATGAAATCACATTTGTATCTTTATTGATATCTATTTTTTTTCCTTTTTTAATTTTATCATTCAAGAAATTAAGTATTTTAAGACTTTGGATGATACTAAATTTTTTTTCGATATCTACAAGATATGAAAAATATTTATATTTATCGATAGTTTCATCATGTATGTTTGCTAATTTCGATGCCAAATAACAATTAAATAATCTTGCCCAAATCTCTGTATATGCTTCATTTATAGTTAATTTATAACTTTCATAATTATATTTATTATTATAATGTTCAATTAATTCTGGTGTATCTCTAATATCTGAAAATTTTAGAAAATGAATACATTCATGAATAATAACTTTAATACATTCTTCTATTCTCCAGATATGTATTGTTCCATCAGTATTAGTTGAACTACATACACCACTATTTATTTCGTTAGGCGTAAATTTATTATTAAATAGTTTTTTATCATTTAATAGAACAATATTAATATTTAAGTTTTTATTCCTATCAGAGAATGACATGATAAATGATATAGAATATATTAATAAATTTATAGTTGCATCTGATATTTTAGTTTTGCTATATAGATTTAATTCACAATGAATTAAAAATTGAGTTTGAATTGTCCATTTTATATTCATAACATTTGTATAATTTTTAGTTTTATTGTATAATTTGTCGGATAAAAATTTAAGTTTAGGAAATTTTTTTTTTTTTGTAGTAATTACAATTTCATCATAATTAAAATTATGATTATCTAAGTAATTAAATAATTCTCTTAATTCTCTAGAATTACAATTTATTTTTTGAGTTAATTCATTAATAATTTCAATGCTTCCATTTGTAAACATATAATTTATACAATATTAAATAATTCATTCATTTTTAGTTTATCATTTATATCATTTGTTAAATTATTTTTACTTAGATCTAATTTATAAATTATATATAAATCTCCTCTTTTATTATTAAAAATATCTTT